>Ga0222713_10000029_pt1 | contig 143081 bp, 127 predicted proteins | sample C33_649DmetaG_FD_165061 | JGI IMG/M metagenome (GOLD analysis project Ga0222713, IMG submission 165061) | Estuarine water microbial communities from San Francisco Bay, California, United States - C33_649D | ecosystem: Environmental > Aquatic > Marine > Unclassified | place: USA: California...
CAGGGTGGTATGTCGACGGGCTCCAACTGCCGGACGCGGATCCGGCGGCGCCCCCCTCCACCAGTACCATCCGCATTCGCAGCGCCACGTTTGTGGACGGCGAGGCGGATGTGCGGCCGATCAACCGGAAGTACGACCTCGTGGCGGTCGCTGCCGAGATGTCGGTGCTCATCGCGCGCGACATCACCGTGGACGTCACGCGTTTCGCGGCGCGGGAAGCGCTGGGGGGACTGGTGGTCGCCTCACTGGTCACGCAGGTCGTCGTCTCCGAGGAACGAATCGACGTCACGCCGATTGAGCTGACGACGTCGAACGGCCAGGTGCGCGGGTCGCTGGCCTTCCTGCCCGAGGGAGTCCTCGAAGCCCGGCTCGTCAGCGACCGTGTGGTCCTGACCGAATGGGTCCCGTATATTCCTGTGCTTGAGGGCATCCCCCTCACGCCCGCGATGACCCTCTCCCTCGTCGGGCCGCTCCGGGCGCTGCACGTCACAGGCCCCATCACCGACACCGTTGGTGGCGACGCCGACGTGGACGTCATCATGAATCTGAGTGACCCCGTCTTCACCGTGCGGGGGGCGGCCACGCTCAACCGGTTTGATGCGGCGCCGTGGGCGGTACGCCCCGAGTGGCCCACACGTCTCAATGGTCCCGTCACCTTCGACATGCGCAGCGAAGCCGGACGTGGTCTGGCCGGCACGTTTGCGGGAACGCTCGGGCGCTCCTCCTACGCCGAGTACGACATCGACCGCGCGCGGATGGATGGACGCGTGACGGCGGACGGCGTGACAGCGAAGTTCGACGCCACGACCTATGACGCGTCCACCACCGGCACCTTCAACTACGTCTACGCGACGGAAACAGCGACTGTGGTCGGCGAGTTGCGGAACGGGAACGGCGCCAACCTGCCGGCGTTTCTTGAGCTGCCGCCGCTCGACAGCGACGTCCAGGGCACGTACACGCTGGTCGCGCGGACACCGGACGACTGGACGCTCGAGAGTGTGCTTGGCGCATCGACGCTGGAGGGGGCGACGCTCGACCCCGGCATGCTCGCGAACATCACCCTGAAAGGCGAGGACATCGCCTACTCCATCAAGGGCTCCGTGCGGAATCTGGATCCGCGCCGCATGGCGCCCAAGCTCATGGACGAGCCCATCGCCGACGAGGACTGGCCCTTCACGTCCGCTCGCGTGTCCGGAGACGTCACCATTGAGGGTGCGGGCGCGATCACGGCCGAACTGATGGGTCACCGCGCGACCTTCTCCGGCACGCTCGATGGCGATGTGGATGACCTGCGGCTGCGCTCGGTCGTCATGTCGGGAGCCCTCGCCGCTCGCCGGTTGACGATGTCGGCCGAAGGCAGGGCCTCCGGCACGTGGGAAGCGATACAACCCGACGGCACATTCAACGTGTCCGTCAACGTCGCCGACCTCGCCGCACCCTTCAGCCCGACGTTCGCCGATGGGACGATGGACGTCACCCTTGGCGCGTCGTCTGTGAACGGCGTCGACTTGACGTCCGCGCGCGTGCTCGCGACAGCAACGGCGGGCCTGGTCACGATCACCGAAGGCAAGGCCGCAGGGCCGTTGGGCAAGCTCGACCTGACCGGCATCCTCGCACTGGGCGACAGCGGCACGTCGGACCTCGCCTACGTCGTCGATATCGCCGACCTTTCGTTGCTTCCCGCTCAATTGGAGGTCACGGCGACGGGCCAACTGCGCACGGAAGGCCGGCTCACCGGGCCCTTCAAAGACCCGGTCGCGCGCGGCATCGTGCTCGCGTCGTCGCTCGCCATGAACGACATGTCGGTGATGAGTGCGACGGGCGAGTACGAGGTCCGCATACCGGAATTTCTGTATGACCGCCTGACCGGGACGGCGTCGGCCGAGGGGACGTTCATGATGGCGGGCGGCCAGGAGTGGCCGAGGGGCACGGTCAGGACGACCTTCACCGCCACGGAGGCGGATGTGACTGCATCGACGGAGCACGAACGCGCGGTGCTGGATGTGACGGCGGGCATCACGACCGGCGCCGACGCCGCACTCGAGATTACCGCGCGCGCATTTACGCTCACGATGCCTGGCGAGGCGTGGTCGATGCGAGAGGGGGAAATCGCCAGACTCCGCATGACGGAGGACCGGCTGACGATCGATCGGCTGGAGTTGGTGAAGGGCAGCGAGCGGATGACGATGTCCGGGGCGTTGCCGTTTGTGACGCCGGCGACTCCGTCCACCGACGCCCTCCGGATCGACGCCGTGGGTGTGTCGGTGGCGCCGTTCATCACCACGCTGCTGGGCGAGGAACGAGTCACCGGCGTGTTGAACGGCGCGGTGACGGTGACCGGTGCCGTTGATGATCCCAGGGTCGCGTCGTCATTTGTGGTGTCGGAGGGCACGGCCGATGGTGTGCCGTTCACGACTGTTGGCGGTTCCGTGAACCTCGCAGGCCATGTGAGCACGGTCGACATCGCGCTGGATGCGGCCGAGCGCGGAACGGCGTCGGTCAAAGGCACCGTGCCGCTCGATCCCGAGGCGGCCGGGTTGGACGTGGCCGTGCTGGCCCAATTTACTGACGTCGGCGTGGTCGCGCCCGCCATTCCCTATGTGGTGAATGCCTCGGGCGCGGCACAGGCGGAACTGCGCATCACCGGCAGCCAGGCGTCGCCCACCGTGAACGGCACCGCGACGATGACGAACATCAGGTTCGACGTGCCCGAAACGGGCGTGGCGTACCGCAATCTGAACGCGGGCATGCGGGTGAGCGATTCAGTGCTCATCGTGGACACGTTCACGATGGAGGATCAGGACGGGCACCTGCTGCGTGTCAACGGGCGGCTCGATGTGTTGTCGCGGATGAACGGCGGAGAAGTCGACCTCCGGATTGTCGCGCAGCAGTTCCGGCTGCTTGGCAACCGGTTTGGCGACCTGGCCGTGTCGCTGGATCTCACCGGCGCCGGCACGTTGCTGGCGCCGCAGATGATTGGCTCCGTGAAGATCGATCGGGGCCGCTTCGAGGTGGATCGGCTGCTGCAGCAGTTCACGCCGTCGACCGCGTATGTGTCCACGTCGCCTGTGCCAGGGGCGGTGCCGGTCGACCCGCATGCGGCGCCGGTGCCGCCGTCGGTCTTTGCCGGCGCTGCGCTGTCGATCGACGTGATTCTTCCCGACAACGTCATTGTCCGCGGACGTGGGATCCAGACAGATGACGGGCCCATCGGTCTCGGCGACGTGAACCTGACGCTGGGCGGCACGCTGCAGGTGATGAAGGCACGCGGCGCCGAGGCGTCACTGGTCGGCGAAGTGAACGTCGTGCGCGGGACCTACGACTTCCAGGGTCGCCGGTTCGCCATTGAGCGCGGCAGCCGTCTGCGGTTCCGCGGCGACGACTACACCAATCCGACACTGGAGATCACGGCGACGCGCGAGGTCTCCGGTGTGACGGTCACGGCGCGGATTCAAGGCACGGCGGCTGCGCCGTCGCTCACCCTGTCGAGCGACCCACCCCTCGACGAAGGGGACATTCTCGCGCTTGTCGTCTTCAATCGGACGATCAACCAGTTGGGACAGGGTGAAAAGGTCTCGCTCGCCGCGCGTGCCGGCAGTCTTGCCGCCGGTGCGGTTGTCGGTCCTCTTGCGGATTCGGTCGCGAGGGCGCTGGACCTCGACGTCTTCGAGATTCAAACTGCGGAAGCCGGCACCGTCGGCGCGACGGTCATCGTCGGCCGGCAGGTCAGCGACAAGTTGTTTGTCGGCTTCCGGCACGAGTTCGGTGGTGAAGGCACCAACCGGCTGACGTTCGAATACCGGCTCACCGAGTACCTGCGGATTGTGACCTCGGTCGCCCCGGGCGGCCAGCCCGCCAACCGTTCGGCCCGCACCGAAACGGCCGGCATCGACCTCATTTTTGTCATCAAGCGCTGACGCTGGCGCTGGCGCGGGTTCATGGTTCATCGGTTCATGGTTCATGGTGCGGAACCCTGCACCAACCCTGAACCCTGAACCTTGAACACGCACCCCGAACCCGGAACGGCACCCTGAACCATGAACCGATGAACCATGAACCCCTGCGAGAGCCGGGTTTGACCCCCGGCCGCTAACTCGCGGATAATGCACGAGTTAGCGACATGACCAAAGCCGAACTCGTCGAAGAAGTGTCCCGGGTCTCGGACCTGACCAAGAAACACTCCGAGCTCATCGTGGACAGTGTGTTCCAGAGCATCGTCGACGCCCTGCACCGCGGGGAGAAGATTGAGCTCCGGGGCTTTGGCAGCTTTCGCCTGCGTCAGCGGGAGCCGCGCAAGGGGCGGAACCCGAAGACGGGCGACAAGGTCGATGTGCCGCCGAAGAAGGTGCCCTACTTCAAGCCCGGCAAGGAACTGAAGGACCTCATCAACAACGCGCCGTTCCCGGACGAACCGGCTCCCGGATCCGACGGACCTGACGGTGCCGAGTAGTCCGGCACAAAGGCAAATATGGATCGGTTGTGGACGCCGTGGAGGCTCGCGTACGTGACGGCCGCCAGCCAGGGAGATCCGGGTTGCGTGTTTTGTGCCGCACAGGCATCAGCCCCCGGCCCTGACTCGCTTATCATTCATCGCGGCGGGAGTTGTTTCGTCATTCTGAATCTCTACCCCTACAACAACGGCCACCTGATGGTGGTGCCTGGCCGGCACTGCGGACGGTTGTCCGAACTCACGGCGCCGGAACTCGACGAATTGATGCGACTGACGCGCGCGGCGGAGATGGCGCTCGAAGAGCGCTACCACCCGCACGGCTTCAACATGGGGCTGAACCTGGGCAAGTCTGCGGGCGCCGGCGTGCTCGATCACCTTCACATGCACATCGTGCCGCGTTGGAATGGCGACACGAACTTCATGACCGTGGTGGGCGAGACACGGGTGCTGCCCGAAACGCTCGATGAGACGGCGCGTCAGCTCGGCCCGCTGGTCGCCCGCTTTGCCGCCTCCGCGTAGGGCGGGCCTTTAGGCTCGCCAATGTTTAGAATTTGAATTATGGATTTTTCGAACGACCCCGCCCAGGAGGCCTTCCTCGCCGAGGTTCGGCGTTTTGCGACGGAGGTCGTCGCTCCCCGCGCGGCGGCGATTGATGCGACCGGCGAGTTTCCACGGGATCTTGTGGCCGCGGCCGCGGCGATCGGCCTGACTGGTGTCACGTTGCCGGCGGGGGTTGGCGGAGGGGGCCGGCCGTACGTGACGTACGCGACGGCGCTCGAAGCCGTGTCCGCAGCGAGCGCGACGCTGGCGGTCATTCTCTCGGTGACGAACTCACTGGTCGCCGAGCCTCTCTCGGAGTTCGGCACGGCGGAGCAGAAGGAACTCTGGCTTGGCCGGCTCGCCAGTGGCCGGAGCCTGGGCTCGTTTGCGTTGTCTGAAGCCCAGGCGGGATCGGACGCGGGCAACCAGCAGACGACCGCGCGCCTCGACGATCGCGGTTACGTGTTGTCGGGTCGCAAGGCCTGGGTGGCCAACGCCGAAGTGGCGGATGTCGCGATCGTCTTCGCGGCGACCCAGCCGGGTGTGCGTGGCCGCGGCGTCAGTGCGTTCCTTGTGCCGCTCGACAGTCCCGGGATCTCGCGGGAACCCTCACCGGATTCCCTCGGTGTGCGCGGTCTCGGCTGCATGGATCTGGCGTTCAATGACGTGCGCGTTGGCGCGGACGCGTTACTGGGCGACACCGGCAAGGGCTTCCGCATCGCGATGCGCGCACTTGAGGGCGGGCGCGTCGCGATTGCCGCGCAGGCGCTTGGTGTCGGGAGTGCGGCCCTCGAGGAAGCCCTGAATTATGCCAGGCGCCGCGAGGCGTTCGGTCAGCCCATCGGCAACTTCCAGGCGATTCAGTTCCAGCTCGCCGATCTCGCGACGGATCTGGAAGCGGCCCGCATGTTGATGTGGAGCGCCGCCGACGCGCGCGACCGCGCCAGTCACGCCCGCTTCGAAGCCGCGATGGCCAAGCTGCAGGCGTCGGAGGCCGCGCATCGCGCCGCCGATCGCGCGATGCAGATTCTTGCGTCGGAAGGGTATCGCCGCGGCTCGACGATCGAGCGCCTGTTCAGAGACGTCCGCGCTGCGGAAATCTATCAAGGCACATCAGAGGTGCAGCGGATGATCATCGCGGAGCACATTCTCAAGTAGGCCGTACGCAGGGCGCGCTGGCTGTGAGCGCGCCAACGTACGTAGGGCGCGCTGCACTTGAGCGCGCCGTGCATGGCCCGCTGCAGTTCAGCGGGCCCTACGCCAGAATATTCTTCGCGATCGTCTGCAGTTGCAGGTTGGATGTGCCTTCGTAGATCTGGCCGATCTTGGCGTCGCGGTAGAGTTTCTCGACCGGGTAGTCCTTCACGAACCCGTAGCCCCCGAAGAGATTGATGGCCAGTGAGGCGGTGCGCTCGGCGGCCTCGCTCGCCACCAGCTTGCACATCGCCGCTTCGGTGAGGAAGGGCTTGCCCGCATCACGCAGCCGGGCCGCGTTGTACACGAGCAGGCGGGCCGTCTCGACGTCGGTGGCCGCCCGGGCCAACTGGAACTGCACGCCCTGATAGTCGGCGATCGCCTTGCCGAACTGCCTCCGCTCCTTCGTGTATTTCACCGTGTGATCGAGCGCACCCTGCGCCAGGCCGAGCATCTGGGCGCCGATCCCGATACGTCCTTCGTTCAACGTCTCGATCGCGACTTTGTAACCCTTGCCGACGTCGCCGAGTACGTCCGCCGCCGTCACCTTGCAGTCTTCGAAGATCAGCTCACACGTGCTGGACGCGCGGATGCCGAGTTTGTCTTCCTTCTTGCCGACGGTGAAGCCCGGAGTGCCGCGCTCGACAATAAATGCCGTGATGCCCCGGTAGCCCGCGTCAGGATTGACGGTCGCGAACACGATGAAGACATCGGCTTCGTTGCCGTTCGTAATCCACAACTTCCGGCCGTTGATCACGTACCCGCCGTCGGTCTCTTTGGCGCGGGTCTGGAGCGCGAAGGCATCCGAACCCGATCCCGCTTCCGACAGTGCGTAGGCGCCGATGGTGTTCTCCGCGAGGCGGGGCAGCAGACGGCCCTTGATGGCCTCGGAGCCCCATCGAAGGATCGCGTTGATGGCCAGCGTGTTCTGCACGTCCACGAGCACGCCGACCGAGGGGTCCACCCGCGAGAGTTCCTCGACGACCAGGACCGAGTGAAAAAATGTTCCGCCTGATCCCCCGTGGGCCTCAGGAATCTCGACGCCCATGATGCCAAGACCGAACAGGTCCCTGATCAGGCCCGGGTCCATCTTGGCGTGTTCGTCCATCTCGCGGACGAGGGGGCGCACCCGGTTCTCGGAGAACTCACGCACGCTCTGGCGGAGGAGGGTTTCGTCTTCGGTGAGGGTTGTCAGAGGCTGGATAGGCGCGGACATCGTCGCAAGTTTACCAGTATGATGCGGCTGAGTTCCCTATGAAGACGGTCGGACGACGGGTGAGCCTGGGACGTGTGGGCCTGGTCATGCTGGCGGTGGCGCTGGCGGTGGCCGCGCCGGCCGGACAGCCGTCGCAGGCGCCACCCCAGCCTCCACCCCAGCCCCAGCGCCCCGTCTTCGGGGCGCGCATCGACATTGTCACCGTGGACGTGGTGGTGACGGACCGTCAGGGCAAGCCGGTCACCGACCTCAAGCCCGAAGATTTTGAAATTACGGAAAACCGGAAGCCTCAGACGATCGATTCGTTCAAATTGATCGAGATCGACGACTCCATCGATGTGGACCCGGCCCGCAACCGTGAAATCCGGTCCCTGCAGGACCAGGAGCGCGAACTGGTGCGCGACGATGTGCGCGTCATAGTGATTTACCTCGATGACTACCACACCCGTCTGGGCAACTCGATGGCCATCCGGGGCCGGCTGGCGCAATTTGTCCGCGACCTGAATCCGCGGGACCTGGTCGCGCTGATGACGCCGCTGACGTCCACGGCAGCGTTGACCTTCTCGCGCAATCACGATGCGACCGCCCGTCAGATCCTGCAGTTCACCGGGCGGAAATACGACTACACACCGAAACATCCGGCCGAGGAGATCTACTTCTACCTGACGCCGGAGCAGATCGAACAGTTGCGCAACCAGATTGTGACGACCGGCCTTGAGGGGTTGGCGGTGCATCTGGGGAGCCTGCGCGATGCGCGCAAGTCCGTGGTCTGGGTCAGCGAAGGGCTGATCACCAGCATCCCTCCGGGGGCGCGCACCACCGGACTCATGGGCGGGAGCGGGGGGGCCATGGCGCCGCCGCAGACGCTGCAGCAGCAGATGCAGGTCGCCGGTGCGGTGCAGCCGCAGTCCATCTCGTCGCAGATGGATTTGCTTGACCAGATGAAACGCATTTTTATGGCGGCGAGCCGCAGCAACACCTCGTTTTATCCGCTCGACCCGCGGGGGCTGGCGGCGTCGGAATTCTCCATTGCGGACAAGGTGTCCTATGAAGCCGATCGCGATGCGCTGCAGCAGTCGATGGATATTCTGCGCATCCTCGCAACCAACACGGACGGTCGCGCGATTGTGAATGCCAACGACCCGACGCCGGCCCTGCAGCAGATGTTGCGCGACAGCAGCGCCTACTACCTGCTCGGATACACATCGACGGAAGCGCCGAGAGACGGCAAGTTCCATCAGATCGACGTGAAGGTCAGGCGCCGCGATGTGGACGTGCGTCATCGCGCCGGCTACTGGGCGTATTCCCCGGAGGACGTCGCCCGGGCCTCGCGGCCGTCGTTCAGTCGTCCCGTCGAAGTGGAGCGCGCCTTCGATGCGATTGCCGACGCGCCCGGGGCCGCCATTCGCAGTTGGTGGACGGCGGCGCGGCGGACGGATGGGCGCACGGACGTCACACTCGTCTGGGAATCCCTGCGTCCCGCCGGCCCTCCGGGACGCGCGGCGGCGGCGTCCGCGCCTGCCATGGTGACCGTGACCGCGACAAGTCCTGCCGGCGACGTCGTGTATCGCGGTCGCGCCGCGCGGGTCGAGGACCCGGGCGGCCGGGTCGCCGGCCGCGTGACCTTCCCGGCATCACCCGGCACGCTGGTGTTGCAGCTCTCGGCGGAAACCGCGGACGGCGATCGGCTCGACGCGACCACGCGCGATGTGGTGGTGCCCGATCTGTCGGGCGCCGATCCGCTCGTGACGACGCCGCAGGTCTTCCGTGTTCGTACCGCGCGCGATGTGCAGCAGTTGAAGGCCGCGAGCGATCCGCTGCCGACCACCGCGCGTCAGTTCACGCGCACCGAACGTCTCTTCGTGCGGTTCCGCGTGTATCTGCCCGGGGGCGCCACGCCTGCGCCCGTGCTCCGCCTGATGAACCGCAACGGCGAGGTCATGTCCACCGTGCCGGTGGTTGTCGATCCCGTACGGGGCGTCGAGGCGGAAGTGGGCCTCGGGGGCATTCCGCCAGGGGACTATCTGCTTGAGGCGGCCGCGTCCGACGCGCCGGATGCCCCCAAAGTACTCGTCGCCTTCAAGGTAACCGGCTGACGATCTCGCCAACCTCCGCATTTTTGAGGTAGCATCCCGGCCATGCTGAGCATGCTGACGACGCCCCTTGGGGCACTGCTGACCGCCCTCGGGGGTGTGACGGCGTTTTATCTCGCGATGTGGTGGACGTCGGTCACGAAATCGACGCCCAAGGAATCCGCCGTTGAATTGGGCACTGGGTTCGTCACCAACTTTTTTGACACGTTGGGGATCGGGTCCTTTGCACCGACCACCGCGGTCTTCAAGTTCCTGAAGATCGTGCCGGACCAGTTGATTCCAGGCACGCTGAACGTCGGCCACACGTTGCCGACAATCACCCAGGCGTTCATTTACACGACGGCGATCGAGGTTGACCCTCAGACGCTGATTCTGATGATCGTTGCGGCGGTCGCCGGCTCCTGGCTCGGCGCCGGCGTGGTCGCCGGGTGGCCGAAGCGCAACATCCAGATTGGGATGGGCTTTGCGTTGCTGGTGGCGGCGAGTCTGTTCGCGTGGAGCAATCTGGGCGGCGGCGGCAGCACGGTGGGCACCACGGGCCTGGTCGGCACGAAACTGGCGCTCGGCCTGGCCGGCAACTTCGTGCTTGGGGCGTTGATGACGTTGGGCATCGGCCTGTATGCGCCGTGCATGATCCTCGTCGGCCTGCTGGGCATGAACGCGGCCGCGGCGTTCCCGATCATGATGGGGTCGTGCGCATTCCTGATGCCGATCAGCAGCGCCAAGTTCGTGGAGCGGAGTGCCTATGCCCCGCGGCAGGCGCTGGCCCTCGCCCTCGGCGGGATTCCGGCCGTGCTCATCGCGGCGCTGATCGTCAAGAGCATGGACGTCAAGACGATGAAGTGGCTGGTGGTCGTCGTCGTCCTGATCGCCGCCGTCATGATGCTGCGCTCAGCGTTCACCGAAACCGACAAGAAGTAACCGTCAATCGGGAGAATAAAAAAGGGGCGCACCGCAAGGTGCGCCCCCTTCGTTTTTCGGACCCCTGGACTCCTGGACCTCTGGACCCTTGGACTCCTTACGCGTACATCCCGCGCAGCTTCGTCACCGTTGCGACCTTGCTGATGGCGACGATGTAGGCGGCGGTGCGCATGTCGGTCTTGTACTTCAGTGCGGTCTGAAGGACGGTGTTGAAGGCCTCCATCATTTTGCGCTCGAGGCGCTCGTTCACTTCCGACTCGAGCCAGAAGTAGCCATGGCGGTCCTGGACCCATTCGAAATACGAGGTCGTGACGCCGCCTGCGTTGGCGAGGATGTCCGGAATTACGAACACGCCGCGCTTGTGCAGTGACTGGTGCGCCGCCGGCGTCGTTGGCCCGTTCGCGCCTTCGACGATGACCTTGGCCTTGATGGTGTCGGCGTTCTTTTCAGTGATCTGGTTTTCCAGCGCAGCCGGAATCAGGATGTCGACGTCGAGTCCGAAGATCATCGCCGGGTCGAGCGCGTCGGCGCCGGGGAAGCCGGCGACCGTCTTGTTCTTGGTGGTCCACTCGATGAGGGCCGGGATGTCGAGCCCCTTCGGGTTCTGGACGCCGCCCTTCCAGTCGGTGACGGCGACGATCTTCGCGCCAATCTTGGCCAGTAGATCCGCAGACACCGAACCCACGTTGCCGAAGCCCTGTACTGCGACGGTCGCGCCCTCAATGGCGAAACCGAGGTGGGCCGCCGCTTCGCGCGCGCTGATCATGACGCCGCGGCCCGTGGCCTCACGACGGCCTTCCGACCCGCCCATTTCGATGGGTTTGCCTGTCACAACCGCCGTGCAGGTCGTACCAATCTTCATGCTGTAGGTGTCCATGACCCAGGCCATGGTCTGTGCGTTGGTGTTGACGTCGGGCGCCGGGACGTCCTTGTCGGGACCGATGAGGTCGGCAATTTCGGCGATGTAGCGGCGCGTGAGGGCTTCCAGTTCCCGCGGGGACATCTTGGTCGGGTCACAGATGATCCCGCCCTTGCCGCCGCCGAACGGCACACCGGCCACGGCGCACTTCCAGGTCATCCAGGCGGCGAGGGCCTTGACCTCGTCGAGCGTCACGTCGGGATGGAAACGGATGCCACCTTTGGCGGGGCCCAGGGTGATGTTGTATTGCACCCGGTAGCCGGTGAAGACTTCGACTTTTCCGCTGTCCATGACCACCGGGCACGACACGATCACCTGTCGCTTGGGGTGGGTCAGGATCTTCCACAGGTTTTCATCCAGGCCCAACAGCCGGGCCGCCCCGGCAAACTCCTGCAGCATCGCTCCGAAGACGTTGTTTTCAGACGACATGAATCACTCCGCAACCAAATGCCACAGGCGATGGAGTCCGCCCGTGGCCAAACTGTCCGAGATTACCGAGGCCGGTATGGCAAGTCAACGGCGGACTCGACCGGAGGGCTGATAAGTCCTTGACGCATATATAATTGACCGCCATGAAGCCCGTCGTCGCCGAAACTGCCAAAGCCACGTGGGAACGTGAGGTTCTGGAGCCCACGTTAAAGAAGGCGCCTGAGCGTGCCGGGCCGTTCACGACGATTTCCGGCCGGCCCATCGACCGGTTGTATACCGCCGACGACATCGCGGATCTGGACCCGGAGGCCGACGTCGCCAATCCCGGCGAATTCCCGTACACGCGCGGCATCCATCCCACGGGCTATCGCGGCAAGTTGTGGACGATGCGGCAGTTTGCGGGCTTCGGGACACCGGAAGAAACCAACGAACGGTACAAACAGCTGCTTGCCGCCGGCGGCACGGGGCTGAGCGTCGCATTTGACCTGCCGACGCTGATGGGTCGGGATCCGGATCATCCGTTGTCGCTTGGTGAAGTCGGCAAGTGCGGCGTGTCGATCGTGTCGCTCGCCGACATGGAACGGCTGTTTGAAGGCATTACGCTCGCGGACATCACGACGTCGATGACGATCAATTCGCCGGCGCCGATGATCTTCGCGATGTATCTGGTGGTGGCCGAGCGGCAGGGCGCCGACTGGCGGACGCTGTCGGGCACGATTCAGAACGACATCCTGAAGGAATTCATCGCCCAGAAGGAGTACATCTTCCCGCCGCGGCCGTCGATGAAGCTGATCACCGACATCTTCCAGTTCTGCGTGAAGGAGGTGCCGCGCTGGAACACGATTTCAGTGAGCGGGTATCACATTCGTGAGGCCGGGTCGACGTCGTTGCAGGAACTGGCCTTCACGTTGCGCGACGGCATCGAGTACGTGCAGTGGGGCATTGATGCCGGGCTGGACGTGGATGAGTTCGTGCCGCGCATCTCGTTTTTCTTCAACGCGCACAGCGACTTCTTCGAGGAAATTGCCAAGTATCGCGCCGCGCGGAAAATCTGGGCGCGGGTGATGCGCGATCGCTTTGGCGCGAAGGATGAGCGGTCGCTCAAACTGCGGTTCCATACTCAGACGGCCGGCGTTTCCCTGACGGCGCAGCAGCCGTACAACAACGTGGTGCGCACGGCGCTGCAGGCGCTGTCGGCGGTGCTGGGCGGCACCAACTCGCTGCACACCAACTCGCTTGATGAGGCGCTGGCGCTGCCGACGACCGAAGCCGCCACTCTGGCGCTGCGCACGCAGCAGGTGATTGCGCACGAAAGCGGCGTCACCAACGTGGTGGACCCGCTTGGCGGGTCGTATTTCATCGAGCGGCTGACACTCGACATGGAAGAGGGCGCGTACAAGTACTTCGACGCCATCGACCGCATGGGCGGCATGGTGGCTGCCATCGAACAGGGATTCCCGCAGCGTGAAATCGCGGAAGCGTCGTATCGCTTCCAGCAGGCCTTCGAGAAGAAGGAAAAGATCATGGTCGGCGTCAACGCGTACGTGGACCCCAATGAACCACCGTTCCCGATTCTGTACATCGACGATCAGGCCGCCGATCAGCAGCTGGCGCGACTTGCCGAGTTGAAGCGGACGCGGGACAACGCGGCCGTCGGCCGGACACTCGTGGCGTTGCAGGAGGCCGCGCGCAGCGGCGCCAACACCATGTATCCGTTGCTCGATTGTGTGCGGGCTTACGCCACGGTCGGCGAGATGTGTGATGCGCTCCGCGCGGTGTGGGGCGAATACGAAGAGGTCCCGTCCATCTGATGCGCACCATTCGCGTCGTTATCGCCAAACCTGGTCTTGACGGCCACGACCGTGGCGCCAAGGTCATTGCCCGCGCCCTCCGGGATGCCGGCATGGAGGTCATCTACACCGGCCTGCGTCAGACGCCCGAGCAGATCGTGGCCGCGGCCCTGCAGGAGGACGCCGACGTCATCGGCCTCTCCATCCTGAGCGGGGCCCACATGCACATCTGTCCGCGTGTGATGGAACTGCTGAAGGAAAAGGGCCTGAGCCACGTGCGCGTGCTCGTCGGCGGTATTATTCCCGACGTGGATGTGGCCAAATTGCAGGCCATGGGGATTTCCGGCATCTTCCTGCCGGGCACCCCCATGCAGGACATAGTGACCTTCATCAACCAGCACGTGCCCCCGAGGGCGGAAGTCATTTAGCGCCGCATGGCCGCCACCCTGCTCCTCGCCGACGACAGCGTCACGATTCAACGCATGATCGAACTGACGTTTGCCAGCGAGGGGATCCACGTGGTCACCGTATCTGACGGCGACGCGGCGACGGCCCGTCTGGAGGACGAGCGCCCCGACATTGTCCTGGCTGACGTCGGACTGCCGGCCGTGGACGGCTACGACATCGCCGAGCGCATCAAGCGGTCGCCGGCGTTGTCGTCGACCCCGATCCTGCTGCTGACCGGAGCGTTCGACCCCATCGACGAGGCGCGCGCGCGCGCGACCGGCTGTGATGGGGTGCTCGTCAAGCCGTTTGAGCCCCGTCACCTGATCGGGGTCGTCAAGGGCTTGCTGGCCGGGCAGCGTCCGGATAACTTATGGCCGACCGATATGCCGAGAATCGATGCGCCGCGCCGAGTCGGACATGACGGCCGGCAGCTCCGGGCGGCCGAGGCGGTGCGCCCCGCCGACCCGGGCCAACCGGCCTCCGGCGATCCCGGGCCGTTGCCTAGCCCGCCAGTGGTCGAAGAGGTGTTTGAGATCGGGCTGGACGATCTGGACGCGGCGTTTTCGCGCCTCGACCCCGTCGCTCCCGCGAGTCGCCTTGACGCGGAGACGGTCTCGGACTTCCGCCGCGACATTCAGGAACTCCGCAGCGCACCGCCCAGCCCCTCCGCGGCACCGGTCGACATGCCGCTTCAGCCGCCCTCGGCGATGGGGCCGGCCGTCACGCATCTGCCGGTCGAGGTCGCCACCCCTGCTGATGATCTGGATCTCGACTGGGATCTGTCGCCGCTGCCGTCCGAGCAGGCGCAACCCGAGGCCGCCGAGGCGCGTGGGGCACTCGACGCCGCGCGAAGCAGAGATATCGAGGAGGTCGTCCGCCGCGTGGTCACCCGCATGACCGACGAGCTGGTGCGCACGCTCATGTCAGAGACTGCCGAACGGCTGATCCGCGAGGAGATGGACAAACTGAAGCGGTAAGCTTGAACGATGTCTCTTGAAGGTCTCGAAGAAAAGTGGCGAACACGCTGGGAAGACGAGGGCGTGTATCGTTTTGATCGGCAGGCGCCGCGCGAACGTGTCTTTGCAATCGACACGCCGCCGCCCACCGTCAGTGGTTCGCTGCACGTCGGTCATGTGTTTTCGTACACCCACACGGATGTCATCGCGCGCTACCAGCGGATGCTCGGACGCGCGGTCTGTTACCCGATGGGCTGGGACGACAACGGGCTGCCGACTGAACGCCGGGTCCAGAACTACTACGGCGTGCGGTGTGATCCGTCGCTGCCGTACGACCCGGCCTTTGTTCCGCCCGCGCAGCCGCCGAAACAGCCCATCAGCGTCTCGCGCCCGAACTTCGTCGAGCTCTGCGCGCGCCTGACCGCCGACGACGAGGTGGTGTTCGAGAAGTTGTGGCGACACCTCGGTCTGTCGGTCGACTGGTCGATGACGTACGCCACGATCGGCAAGGACGCGCAGCGGGTGTCGCAACTGGCGTTCCTGCGCCTGATGGCCACAGGCCGCGCGTATCAGCTCGAAGCGCCGACCCTGTGGGACGTCGACTTCCGCACGGCCGTGGCGCAGGCGGAACTCGAAGATCGCGAATTGCCTGGGGCGTATCACACGATCCGATTCGCGCGTCCGGATGGCGGCGCGATCGAGATCGACACCACCCGGCCGGAATTGATCCCCGCGTGTGTCGCGCTCGTGGCGCACCCGGACGACCCCAGATACCAGCCGCTGTTCGGCACGACCGTGACGACGCCGCTCTTCAGGGCGCCCGTGCCGATTCGTGCGCATCACCTGGCGGATCCCGAGAAAGGCACCGGCATCGCGATGATCTGCACGTTCGGCGATGTCACCGACGTGGTGTGGTGGCGCGAATTGTCGCTGCCCGTCCGTGCCGTCATCCAGGCGAATGGTGCCTTCAAGCCCGTGACCTGGGGAGACCCCGGGTGGGAATCCCTGGACGTGGCGGCCGCACAGGCGCACTACGACCAACTGGCCGGACTCTCCGCCGTCAAGGCGCGTGCGCGCATCGTGGAATTGCTCCGTGAGAGCGGGGATCTGCGGGGTGACCCGAAGCCCATCACCCACAACGTCAAGTTCTTCGAGAAGGGCGACCGGCCCCTCGAAATCGTGACGTCACGGCAGTGGTTCATCCAGACGATGAATGAGCGGGAGGCGCTGCTGGCGCGTGGCCGCGCGCTGCAGTGGCATCCCGAATACATGCGCGCGCGGTTTGACAACTGGGTCAACGGGTTGAACGGCGACTGGTGTGTCAGTCGCCAGCGGTTCTTCGGTGTGCCGTTTCCCGTGTGGTATCGCGTGAAACACGATGGCACCACGGACTTCGACGCGCGTCTGATGCCCGCCGAATCGCAGTTGCCGATCGATCCATCCACCGATGTGCCTGTGGGGTACACCGCAGACCAGCGGGGCGTTCCCGGTGGTTTTGTCGGGGACCCGGACGTCATGGATACCTGGGCCACGTCGTCGCTCACTCCATTCATCGTCTGCGGCTGGGAGCGCGACCCGGAGTTGTTCACGCGGACCTATCCGATGCATCTGCGGCCGCAGGCCCATGACATCATCCGCACGTGGCTGTTTTCGACGGTGCTCCGTGCGCATCTTGAGACCGACACCCTGCCGTGGACCGACACGGCGATCTCCGGATGGGTGCTCGATCCGGATCGCAAGAAGATGTCGAAGTCGAAGGGCAACGTCGTCACGCCCATGGCGCTGCTCGAGGAACACGGATCCGATGCCGTGCGGTACTGGGCCGCGAAGGGCGGGCCCGGTGTGGACACCGCGTTTGAACCCGGGCAGATGAAGGTGGGCCGTCGGCTCGCGATCAAACTGTTGAACGCGTCAAAGTTCGTCCTGATGAAGGAAGCCCCCGTCGGCCCCATCAGCGAACCGTACGACATCGCGATGCTGGCGGCGCTCCGTGACGTGGTCGAGGACGTCACCAGGGCGCTTAACGCGTACGACTACGCGTCGGCGCTGCGCACGGCGGAGTCATTCTTCTGGGCCTTCTGCGACGACTACGTCGAAATGATCAAGCGCCGTCGCATGACGGATGACGCGGCCGCGGCGTCCGCGATCGCCGCGTCGCGGCTGGCGCTGTCGATTCAACTGCGGTTGTTTGCGCCGTTCCTGCCGTTTGTCACCGAAGAGGTCTGGTCCATGTGGCAGACCGGCTCGGTGCACCGCGCGCCGTGGCCAACCACCGACGAGACGCTGGCGGCGCCCGGTGACAGCAGTCTGTATACGACGGCGTCCGCGATTCTGACTGCTGTCCGAGGCGCCCGGTCCGCCAGGAAGGTGCCGTTTTCGACGCCCGTTCGTCTGACCACATTGACGCTGACCGCCGCGCAGATGCCCCAGTGGCCGGCGCTGCGGGCTGACGTGCTGGCGTGCTGCAACGTGGCCGAACTGGTGGACACCGGCGTGACGGTCACGGAGACGACGCCCCTCCAGGCGGATGTCGAGCCCCTTGCACCCTGACGGCTACCGCGATCTGGTGGGCCGCGCCCTGGCGGAAGACATCGGCGCGCGAGAGGCCGGCGATGTGCTGGCCACACTCCATGGGCCGGCCGCCGACGTGTTGGGCGCCGAGCGGACGCTGCTCAACTTCCTGCAACATCTCTGCGGCATTGCGACGCTGACCAGGGCGTGTGTGGACCATCACATCCGCGTGGCGGGGTCGATCGGCGAAGCCGTGGCGCGGATGACGCGTGCCCTCGCCGCGGCGGGTGCCCAGCGGCCCATCGCAGTGGAAACACAATCCCTGGATCAGGTGCGCGACGCGCTGGCGGCCGGTGCCGACATCAGTCTTGAAATTGAGATCACCTGACGTGGACGCGCTGGCTTCCGATCCCTGGCCGTCCGACCTGCACGACGCAGGTGATGCGCTGACGACGCGACCCGCGCCGCTGCACTTCTACGAACGCGTCGGCTCGACCAACGACCTGGCGCTCGCGCTGGCGGCGGCCGGCGCCGTGCACGGCACTGCGGTGCTCGCGGACCTGCAGGAGGCGGGGCGCGGCCGACGAGGCCGGTCGTGGTGGTCGCCTCCGGGGGCCGGCATGTATCTGTCTGTTGTGGTGCGCGTCGACCGGCTCGGGCCCGGCCTCCCGGTCCTCACGCTCGCGGCCGGCGTCGCGCTCGCGAGCGCCGTACGGGAGGTCTCAGGACTGCCGGTGGAACTCAAGTGGCCGAACGATCTGGTGATCGGCCGGCCCTGGCGCAAACTGGCGGGCATCCTGTGTGAAGCGACCGGGGCCGGCGCGGGGGCTGTGGTCGTCGGCATGGGTCTGAACCTGCAACGCTCGGCGTATCCCGACGACATCGCGGACCGCGCGACGTCGATGGGGGAGGAAATCGATCGCCCGGTCAGCCGGGGGGCGTTGGTCGCTGCGACACTGGGGGCGCTGGATCGGGAAGTTGCGCGACTCGCCGGCGGCGATACGGCGGCCGTCCTCGCCGCGTGGCGCTCGTGGGCGGACGCGGGGTTGGATCGTGCGCCGGTCCGATGGCGTGATCATGAGGGGGAGCATCGCGGGACCACCGTCGGTGTGGATGATGCCGGCGCCCTGGTGGTCCGTCGCGCCGGGACGGACGCAGAGACGCGGTTGGTCTCCGGTGAAGTGGTGTGGGAGATGTTGACCCGTGGATGACATCGGCGAGTACTGTCGCAAGGTGGAAGCCCATCTGACGCGTGTCAACAGCGGCCACCTCGTCCGCATTGTCGGCCCCGGCTTCATGCTGGTGCGGCAGTGGGCGGAAGAGGGGGTTCCGTTGTCGGCGGTGTTCCGCGGCATTGAGCAGAAGGCGGAACGGCACAAGGCCGGAGCCGCCCGTCGTCCGCTCCGCATCGAGTATTGCGACGCCGATGTGCGCGAAGTGTACGACGCGTGGCGACGTGCGATCGGGGTCACCGCCGGCGCGGGCGGTGCGGCGGCAGCCGCCGATCTGCCGGAGCGCGGCAGTGGGCCGGCGCGCAAGGCGACGACTCGCGAACTGGACCGGGCCGTCGATCGGCTCGTGGCGACTGCCGGACGCCTGGAGTTCCCGGACCGGTTCCGGACGCGAGTGAACGGCGTGCTGGATCGCGTGATCACGATGCGGGATGCGGTGAAAGGCAGCCGGGGCGCTGCGCGTGATGCGCTGCTTGTACCGCTGCCCGCGCTGGATGAGGAACTCATCGCGGCTGCGCGCGAGGCCGTTCCGGCTGATGTGCTGGCTGGAATTTGCGCCGATGCCGAGCAGGACCTGGCACCCTTTCGCGAACGGCTGTCGCGTGACGCGTGGGCGCAGGCACTGGCGGTGACCATAAACCGTGGGGTGCGTGCACACTTCGGGTTGCCGGATCTTGCGCACATCGTGACGACGTAGCCTGGGGTAGCCCTGCAAGGCTGCCGCGACGGCGCGCTCGAGACCAGCGCGCCCTACGTACCGCGACGGCGCGCTCGAGACCAGCGCGCCCTACGTACCGTGGGTCTGCAGGGCGCACTGGGGTGTAGTGCCCCGTTTTGGAGTGACGGACATGATGGTTGAACTCGACATCGAACGCCCCGTGCCGGGCGGCGACATGCTGGCCCGTCATGAGGGCCGCGTGGTGTTCGTCGCGGGAGCCCTGCCTGGTGAACGGGTCCGGGCGGTGATCACGAAACGTCGAGGCGCTGTGGCGTGGGCGCTGGTGCGCGACGTGATCACCGCCAGTCCCGATCGCCGCGACGTGACGTCCGACCCGCTGTGTGGCGGCCGGACCTACGCGCACATCCGGTATGACCGCCAGTTGGCTCTCAAGGCAGAGGTCATTGCGGATGCGTTCCGGCGGATCGCCAAGCATGCGCTCGAACAGCCCGTGCCGGTGGTGGCGTCGCCGGAAACCGGCTACCGGCTGCGCGCGCGCCTGCATGTGGACGGCGCGTCGTTCGGGTTTTATCGCGAAGGGTCCCACACGGTGTGTGCCGCGGGGCCGACGGAGCAACTGACGGACGCAACCCTGGCGGCGGTCGGTCGCCTCCACGCGGCGCTGGGACGCGGTGCCGGGGTCTGTACATCACTGCTGGTGTCGGAGGATACGGCGGGAGTGGCGCGTGTGGTGACCTGTGCGACCCGCGATGGGGCCGCGCTCGATCCGTTTCTCGGGATGACGTTGCCTGAGGGGCTCACCGGCGTCGTCGTGCAGGCGCGCAAAGGGGAATTCATCGCGGCCGGCAGCGATCAGGTGGTGGATCACAGTGCTTCGTTGCCCGGGGTCGCCATGGCCGCCCGTCCCGCCGTGACGTGGGCGCGCCGGGGGGCGTCGTTTTTTCAGGGCAACCGGTTTCTTGTCGGCGCGTTGCTCGACCGTGTGCTGGCGGCGGCGTCCGGACGGTTTGTCGATCTGTACGCCGGCGTTGGATTGTTTGCGATTCCGATGGCCGCTCGGGGGCAGTCAGGGCTTGCCGTCGAGGGTGATCCGACGAGCGCCGGTGATCTGGCCTCAAACGGCGAGCCGTATCGCGATCAACTCCAGACGCGCGCGGAGAGCGTGGAGGCCGCGACCACGCGGGCGCTCGATGTGCCGCCGGACGTTGTGGTGGTGGACCCGCCGCGCACGGGCCTGTCGGCTGAGGTGTTGACGGGCCTGCTGCGGTGGCGCGCCCCGCGCATCGTGTATGTGTCGTGTGACGTGCCGACGCTGGCGCGCGACGCGCAGCGTCTGCTGGCCGACGGATATCGACTCTCGTCGCTCGAAGCGCTCGACATGTTCCCGAACACGCCGCATGTCGAGTGTGTGGCCGTGTTTGACCGGACTTAGGTCCGCGGTCCGCAGGCCTCGGGACGCGTCCCGGCAGCCGTCACAAACGCCTGGAACAGCGACGCGGATTCACCTGTGCGGTAGAAGTTCTCAGGGTGCCACTGCACGCCGATGCAGAATGCGGTGTCCTGGTCGATCGCTTCGATGGCTTCAATGATCCCGTCCGGTGCGGTGGCCGAGACACGGAATCCTGACGCCACCTGATCGATGGCCTGGTGGTGCCGGCTGTTGACGTCGAGCCGGCCATCGGCGCTGAGTTGTCCGGCCATGACGGCCGCGAGTTGGGTGCCCGGCGCGAGACGGACCGCGTGCGCGATGGTGGTGCGTGGCTCGGTGATGGAGTGGTTGATGGCGCTGGGCCGCTGTGAGGGCAGATCCTGAATCAGCGTTCCGCCTGCGGCAACATTCAGCACCTGCACACCGCGACAAATGGCGAGCACCGGCGTGCCGGACGAGAGGGCGGCCTGCGCCAACGGCAATTCGTACGCGTCGCGCACTTCGTCCACCTCAACCGTCGGATGGGTCGTGGCGGCGCCGTATCGGTCGGGACGCACGTCCGGTCCCCCGGTCAGCAGGACGCCATCAAGTTCGTGCAGGACCCGCGGCAGCGGATCGGCATCGGGCCGCAGCACCCGCACGGCCGCCCCCGCCAGTTCCAGCGCCGCAACATAGTCCTCACGCGGAAACGCCACGCCGATGACAGGCCTGTCGGCCCCCTGAACCCCCGGCCCCCTGGACTCCTGGACTCCTGGACCCTGGCCCATCACATTCTCTCGGGCACCTCACACCCCATCAGATTGAGGGTGCGGGTGAGTTGTGTCGCACAATAGAACACGGCGGTGGCGCGCCACAGGCGTACATCCGCGCGTTCCTCCTTGAGAATCGGCTGCCGGTGATAAAACGCGTTGAACGACTGCGCCAGCCCAAACGCAAACTTCGCGACGTGTGAGATCTCGAGCGACCGCACGGCAGACTCCACGATCTCGTCGAGGCGCGCGGCTTCCAGCACCAGGCCCCACAACTCGTCGCCGTCCTCGCCCTCATCCAGCGGGGCGGACGGCAGCGTCTCCGCTCTCGACGGGAGGGACGCGGCGGTGACCTGATCGCGGTCCTGCAGTTTGGCGAGGATGTTGCGCGCACGGACGATCGCGTACTGCAGATACGGTCCGGTCTCGCCTTCAAAACTCAGGGCTTCCCGGATGTCGAACGCGATCACCTTTCCGCGGGAAAATTTCACCAGAAAGTACCGCACGGCGGCGACGGCGATCCGGCTCGCTGTCGCGTGGATGACATCGGCCGGCAACTCCGGCTGCCGGGACCGCACTTCCTCGGACGCGGTGGCGATCAGGCGATCCAGCAGATCGTCGGCCTTCACACCGAGGCCCTTCCGGCCCGACACTTCGACAAACGGTTTTCCGGAGTCCTCCGTGTCCGCATAGCCAAGCTCGCGGGCGGTCGCGTGGGACAGTGCGACCATTTCGTACGCAAAGTGGGTCGAGTTCGCGGCCTGTGCGGGGAAGCCCATCGCCGCGAGCGACTGCTTGAGCAGCTGCTGGAGGTAGGCCTGCCGCGAGTCGATCACGTTGTAGACGGCGTCCGCTCTGCCAAACTGCGGCGCCAGGCCGCGGTCCTGCCCGGGAACCGACGTCGTCGCCCACAGCGGCCGGCCGCCACGTTCATCAAACACGCGGTAGTGGAAGTCGCGGCCGAGCAGTCCAAACTTCCAGAACTGGTTGGCGATGTCCTTGCCGACGTAGGTCACCGTGCCGTTCGACCGCACGATGACTTTTTCCCGCTCGGCCTCGGGGTCGGGCTCGCCATCAGCGGTGGCCGGGGTGGCCTCGTCGATCTTCATCACCCAGCAGCCCGCCAGCGGCCCGTCGGTCTGCAGATACACGGCGCCAAGCGCCTTGAGTTCCTCGAACGCCTTCGCCCAGAACTGCAGCCGGAGAATGTCGCCTTCCCAGGAGAGCAGGTCGTAATCGACATTCATTCGCGCCATCGTTCTCAGATGGCATCGCACGATGCGGTCGGCGATGAGCGCCCCCAACTCGGCCGTCGGATTGCCGCCTTCTTCGATCGCGTGCATCGTGTCGGCCCGGATCGTCAGGCGTGTCTTGTCCGCGTCATACCACTCGGTCACGCGCGCATACAGATCCCAGCAGAGGTAGTCGAACCGCACGGCCGGGTCATCCGCGAGCGCCGCCACATCCGCCAGCGTTTTGCCTTCGATCACCGTGAAGCCAACGACCACGTCTGCCACCTGCACGCCGGTGTCGTCGATGTAGTTCTGCACTTCGACCGGGCGACCCTGAAAGCGGAGCAGCCGCACGAGGGTATCCCCGAGCGCCGAGTTGCGGAGGTGGCCGATGTGCGCGGCCTTGTTCGGATTGATCGCCGTGTGTTCGACGATGACCTTGCCGCCCGACGATGCCGGGGGCAGCGTCGGGTCGTCCTTGAGTCGCGCGAGCACAAAACTCCGGCGATCAAGGAAGAAGTTGAGATAGCCGTTGGGCGCGGCCTCGACGCGGCTGATTCCGTCAATCGGCCCGAGCGCCGTGGCCAGTTCCTGCGCGATGACCCGCGGCGCTTTCCGCAAGGTGCGGGCGAGTTCGAACGCGACGGGCACCGCCAGATCCCCAAGGGCGCGCCGTGGCGGCGTCTCGATCACGATCGACGGCACCGCCGCCGGGTCAAGGTGAAACTGTGCCTGCAGCGTCGCCTGGAGGCGCTGCCGTACGTGCGCGTGGACTGGCAGAATCATCAGCCCGCTATTGTATCCGGCGGGCATCCTCCGGCGTGTTCACGTTGGTGGTGAGCACGTCGGGATCACCGAAGGCCGTCAGGTCGTCCGGGCCCAGTTCCCGGAGGCGCAACAGGGTCCCCAGCGCCATCGCGCGTCGCTCGCCTCCCTGCAGCGCCGCCGCGATCCGATCCAGGCTGGCCGTGCGGTAACACGCGATGAGTGGCTCCGGCCCCCGCGCGGTACGCACCCACGCGCCGTCGCCCTCGGTCGCAGCCGCCGTCAACGCGTCAAGCAGGCCTGAGACAAGGAACGGCAGGTCACAGGCCAGCACCAGGACGCGATCCACGGCCGGTCCACAGGCCCTGGCGTGGTTCACCGCAGCGTGGATGCCGGCCAGCGCGCCACTGTCGGCGAACGTGTCGGTGACGACGGGCACCGCGAGATCGTCAAATCGATGGGGCCGGGCCGCCCGGTCCGCGCGGGTGGTCACGATGAAGACGTGCGCGGCGATGCGTTGCAGCAACGCACACTGGCGTACGATGATGGGGCCATCAGGAGTGAGGAGACGGCTCTTGTCCTGCCCGCCGAGCCGGCGGGCCTGACCTCCGGCCAGGATGGCGCCGGCGATCGTCTGGTCTGACATGCGCGGAGCATCATGACACGGGATGTACGAGTGGGGCGGGTGCTGGTGGCCGCCCTCGAACAAGCCATCGCGGAGGAGCTGCCCGCACGCGCGGAGTTTTACGACCACTGGCTCAAGCCTGACGGGCGTCGCGACGGCACCATGGGCCTGGCGCCGATGATGGCCGTGGTCGGCTTTCTCCGCACGGAGGGCGCCGGCTACCAGCGCGTCGTCGAATCAGCGGGGCGTCTGGTCGCGCAGTGGACATGGAACGATGCCAGCCGCTGGACCAGGTACTGGGTGCCCCGCCTCCCGCGGTGGTGGCGGGCGCGCGCCGTGGTCCGCCGCGTGGCGGCGGTCGTCGCGGAGACGTGTCCCGCGACCTGCGTGCGCACGACGGTGTCGCGTGGCGTGTTGACGATTGCGGTGCGCGCGTCGGTGTTCTGCGGGGCACGGGAAACGCCCGCCTCGCCGTTGTGCGGCTTTTATGCGGCACTCGTGGTCGCGATGTGTGCGTCGGTGAATCTGGTGGTGTCGGGGCACATGGCCTCGTGTCGCGCGCAGCCTCGCGCGGCGCCGGGGTCGGAAGGGGAACGGTCATGCGACGGTACGTTTGCGCTCTCGTCGGCGCCCTGATTGTGTGGGCGGTGCCCGCGTCGGCCCAGGCCCCGGCGCCGGCCTTTGATCGTCCGCTGGTGCTTCCGTTTGCGGTGGTCGTGGACGGGGACGTGCCTGGAGGCGAGGGCGCGGGATTCTGGCTGGGGGAGGCCGCGGCCCTGCTGTTGGCCGAGGAACTCGATGCGCGCGGCATTGCCGTGTTGACGCGCGCTGAGCGGGTGGCGGCGTTTGCGTCCCTGCAACTGCCGCGCAGCACACCGTTGACCCGGGCGACGATGATTCGGGTTGGCGAGCTGCTCGGTGCCAGCGAGTTGATCATCGGGGACGTGCGCCTCGGCGCCCGCCTGTTGATCACCGCGCGTGTGATCACGCTCGAATCGGCCCGCGAACTGGCGCAGGCCGCCGGTGAGGGGGCCGGGACCGGGATCTACGATGTCGTGGAGCAGGTCGTGTCGCGGTTGCTGCCGGGCACGCCCGGTGCCCCGCGGCATGTCGATACGCGGCTGCCCCTGGGCGCCTTTGAACAGTACGTCAAGGGGCTGGTCGCGACCACGCCGGCCGTGCAGGAGCGATTTCTCGAGGCGGCGCGTCAGCAGGCTCCGGCCGACGATCGCATCCTGCTCGCCTTATGGGAGTTTCATTCGGCGCAGGGCGCCCACGACAAGGCCCTGGCGGCGGCGCGTGCCGTGCGGCGCGATGCCCGCGGTGACCGGGCGGCGCGGTATGCCGCGGCGCTGTCCCTGATGGAACTGCGTGGGTTCGACGAAGCCTACGCGTTGCTGCAGACGCTGCACAGCGAGGCGCCGTCCCCGGTGTTGCTCAATGCGCTTGGCGTCATTCAGGTGCGGCGAGGCAGCACGCCGCAGACCGGATTGCCGACCTACTTCTTTACACGCGCCGTGGACGACGCCCCGGACAACACGGAGTATCTCTTCAACCTGGGATACGCGTATGCCAGAAGCCGGAATGCGGACGCAGCCCTGTTCTGGCTGCGGGAGGTCGTGCGCTTCGATCCGTACGACGGGGATGCGCACCTGGTGCTCAGCCAGATGCTGATGGCCGCCGGCAGGCGCGTGGAAGGGGAGCGTGAACTGGCGCTCGCGAAACAACTGGGCACCAGCGTGGATGTGGACGGGACGGGCGATCGGGTGCCTGCGGGGTTGGAACGGCTCACGCCCCGGCTGGAATCGCGCCCGACCGACCGCGTCGTCGCGGCTGTGGCGAGCCCGGCGCAGCGGGAACAGCAGGAACTCGCCGCGTTCCACCTGGCGCGGGGGCGGCGCCTGTTCGATCAGGAGGATGATCGCGGGGCGATCGACGAACTCCGGCGGGCGATCTATCTGCGCCCGTACGATGACGAGCCGCACCTGCTGCTGGGGCAGATCTACCGCCGCGCGGGCCGCCTGAGGGAGGCCATTGACGCCTTCCGGATTGCGGTGTGGTCGCGAGCGACGGTGGCGGGACTGGTCCACCTTGCCGAAGCGTTGTCCGACAGTGGCGAATCGGCAGCCGCGCTGGTGGAAGCCCGTCGCGCGGTGGCGCTGGACCCACAGTCGCAGGAGGCGCGCGACCTGCTGGCCCGCATCGGAGGCGATGACGGTGTAAGATCGGCTGGGTATCATGACTGACCGCGAGTTCCGCGAAATCCAGTTGAGTGGGAAGCAACTGGTCTTCCTGTTTATCTCCGCTGTGGTGGTCGCGGTCGTGATCTTTTTGCTGGGCGTTGCGGTGGGGCGCGACGTCCGGAGTGCGGCTGACACGCAGTCGGCCAGCACGGAGGGTACAGAGACGGTCGTGCCGGTCGACCCGGCGGCCCAGCCCGTGCAGGACCTTGCCTACCACGACCTGCTGACCGGATCGGGTGCGCCGGCGCCGACGCCGCCGCCCACAACCGGAGAACCCCCGACGCCACCGGCGGAGACACAACCGCCTCCACCAGCCACGCCGCCCGTGCAGGCGCCCGCGCCGACGGCGGTGACGGGGGACTGGTTCCTGCAGATTGGGGCCTACTCCGCGCGTCCGGCTGCCGATGGGGTCATGGCCAGACTCAAGAAACTCGACGTGCCGGCGTTTGTCCTCGTACCGACGGCGGGCTCGCCGGACCGGCTCTTCCGCGTGCGCGTGGGCCCGTATGCCACGCGGGCCGACGCCGACCGGGTCCGTGTCCGTCTTGAGCGCGAGGGACTGCCCGCGCGTATACAGCAGCGATAACGGCTGATGGCTCGTGCGCTTGCGCTGCTTTCCGGCGTGCTGCTCGCCGCCAGTTTTCCCAGGTATGGTCATCCGGCGTTTGCGTGGACCGCGCTCGCGCCGCTATTGATCGCCGTCGCGATCGAGGTCACGCGGACGGCTGCGCAGGCGCCCCGGCGGGGACGCGTCTTCCTGCTGGGCTGGATCTCGGGCTTCGTTCACTTCAGTCTGACGGTGTCGTGGGTCGTCGAGGTCATGCACCTGCACGGCGGACTCCCGATGGTGGTCGCATGGCTGGTCATGTGTCTGCTCGCAGCTTATCTGGCGTTGTATCCGGCGTTGTTCGCGGTGCTGACCGCGCGCGCCGTGCGTCGTTTTGGTGTCGTCGGGCTCTGGGTCGCGCCCCTTGTGTGGGTGGCGACCGAGTGGCTGCGGGGCTGGGTCGGCGGGGGATTCCCCTGGGCGCTGCTCGGAACATCGCAGGCGGACGTGACGCCGATCATTCAGCTGGCGAGTGTGTTCGGCGTGTTCGGCGTCTCGTTTCTGGTGGCGGTGGTCTCGGCGGCTGCAGCCGCCTTTGCCCTGACGCGGGATCGCGGGCCGATGGTGGGGGTGGTCGTCGCCCTCGGACTGGTCGCTGTCGCCGCCGCGTTCGGCACGTGGCGTGTCGCGGGAGCCGCCCTGGTGACCCAGGGACCTGTCGTGAAGATTGGGCTCGTTCAGGGGAACGTCGAACAGGATCAGAAATGGGACCCCCGATTCCGCGAGGTGATTCTCGAGCGGTATCTCGCGCTCAGCCGCGAGGCCATTGCGCAGGGCGCCCGGCTGGTTGTGTGGCCCGAGGCATCGACACCGTTTTTTTTTGAGGCCGAGCCGGCAGCGGCCGAACCGATCCGCGCGCTCGCCCGCGACACGCGCACCGCCTTTATCATCGGCACCGACGAATTCGCCCGCAGGCCTGACGGGGATCGCGTCTACAACTCGGCCGTGGCCATCGGCGAAGACGGACGCTCCGTTGGGGGCTACCGGAAGATGCAGCTCGTCCCCTTCGGGGAATACGTGCCGCTGAAGTCGCTGCTGTTTTTTGTGGGACCGCTCGTCGAGAAGGTCTCGGACTTCGCCCCCGGCACCGATCCGACCGTGCTGGACGCCGGAGGGATCAGAACCGGCGTCTCCATCTGCTACGAAGTGGTGTACCCCTGGATTCCACGCGCATTCGCTGCGGGCGGCGCCGAGCTGCTCACCACCATCACCAACGACGCCTGGTTCGGCCGGTCGTCTGCGCCCTATCAGCACTTCGCGCAGGCGAGTGTCCGCGCGGTCGAGCAGGGACGCTTTCTGATCCGCGCCGCCAACACGGGGATCTCGGGCATTGTGGACCCCTACGGCCGCACGCGCCTGACGACCGCGCTGTTTGAGGAAGCCGTCGTCACCGGCGACGTCCGCCTCATCCAGTCGCGGACGATCTACAGCCATATCGGCGATCTCGTCGCGTGGCTCGGGCTGCTCGTGGCCGTGTGGCTGGCTATGCCGCGCCGTGTTGGGGCACGATAGGGACGTTATGACCGAGAAGACCGTCGAAGAATACGCCCGCTGGTACGCCGAGCTCGTCGAACGGGCCACCGATCTCCGGAGGGGGCTTTGACGAAGCCCGTCTCGACCGCGAACTGAGCGAAATCGAAAACGAAGCGTCCCATCCCGATTTCTGGGCCGATCAGGCCCGCGCCCAGGCCACGCTCCAGCGTCGTCGTCGCCTCGACGACGACCGGACGCTGGTGGTCAACGTCCGCACGCAGACCGACGACCTGGCGGTGTTGATTGAGTGGGCTCGTCAGGGCGAAGACGTGACCGCCGATCTTGCCAAGGGGTTGACGGCGTATGCCGCTCTGATCGAAGCCGGCGAAGTGAGAACGATGTTGTCCGGCGAGATGGACGCGCGCAACGCCATCATCACCATTCATCCGGGCGCCGGCGGCACCGAGTCGCAGGACTGGGCGGAGATGCTGATGCGCATGTTTGTGCGCTGGACCGAGCGCCGCGGTTTCAAGCGCGAGGTCGTGGACCTGCAGCCCGGGGAAGAGGCCGGCATCAAGAGTGCGACGCTGACGATCTTCGGTGAATATGCGTACGGGCTGCTCGCCGCTGAAGCCGGCGTCCATCGTCTTGTGCGGATCTCGCCGTTTGACCAGGCCGCGCGCCGGCACACGTCGTTTGCCTCGGTGTATGTGTGGCCGGAACTGCCCGATGACATCGATGTCGAAATTGATGACAAGGACCTGCGCGTCGATACGTTCCGCTCGAGTGGGGCCGGGGGACAGCACATCAACGTGACCGACTCCGCCGTGCGTCTCACACATTTGCCGACCGGCATCGTGGTGTCGTGTCAGAACGAACGCTCGCAGCATAAGAACCGCGCGTCCGCGATGAAGGTGCTCAAGGCGCGACTCTACGATTTGAAGCGCAAGGAGCAGGACGCGAAGCTCGCGCAAATCGGCGGCGAAAAGAAGGAGATCGCATTCGGCAGCCAGATACGCAGTTATGTGCTGGCGCCGTATCAGATGGTCAAGGACCACCGCACGAAGTATCAGGTGGGGGATCCCGATCGCGTGCTCGACGGCGATCTCGACGAATTCATTCGCGCCTACCTCCTCAACAAGGCGGCCGGCAAGCTGACCGTGGCGGGGGCTGACGACGACGAGGACTAGCCGTCAGCGGGACGCGTGCATCGGCGTGTAGCGGGTCGCGACGTCCGGCGTGTCATTCAGCACCTGGCCGTTCGCCTCCACCCACGCATGGGCGGCAAACCGGCCGGCGAGTGAGACGCCGAGCTGCAGCGTGGCGTCCACGCCGCAGCGCCGCAGCAGCCACCACAGCGCCAACGAACGCGAGAGACAGTTGCCCGGATATGGCGAGTACGCCTGCACACGGGTGGTCGCGGTGACCCATCGGCGCAGTGCATCTGCCGGCAGCCGGCGTGTCTCAGGAGGAGTCGTCCGGCGCGCGAGCCATCGGTGGGTGCGCTGGTAGTCGAGCACGCGCACACTGATGTGGACGAGCGGCACCAGCGCGGCCATGACCAGCGCGGCGCGGCGGTCGCCGCGAGGCAGGTCGCGCCACCGGCGTTGCGCGACGGTCATCGGATCCCCGGCTCCGTGCCCGCGATGAACGCTTCCAGGCCGTTGGCGGTCATGACCATGACCACGTTCCCGGGTTTTTCAAACGCCGGCCACTCCGCCAGTTGCCCGCGTCGCCGTTCCACCCAGGGCTTCATGATCTCGATCCACATGGGCAGGGCCGCTTCGGTGCCGCTTTGTCCGGGACCAATGGGTTTCTTGACATCGCGGCCCACCCACACACCGAGGGTGATCTCGGGATCAAACCCGATGAACCATGCGTCGGTGTAGTCATCCGTGGTGCCTGTCTTGCCGCCAACCGGCCACTGCAGGACGTTGGCCTTGGCCGCCGTGCCCGAAGTGACCGCGTTCTGCAGCAGGTGCGCGACGACAAACGCGGTATCGGCCCGCAACGCCTCGTGTGGCTCGGACCGGTGTTCTTCGAGCACGTTGCCCTCGCGGTCGGTGACCTGGAGGATGGGCAACGGCGTGACACGGACGCCCTGATTGGCGAACGCCGAGTAGGCCGACGTCATTTCGAGCAGCGTCGCCTCGGCGGCACCGATGGCCACTGGCAGATACGCCGGTAACGGGGCGCTGATGCCCATGCGCCTGGCGTAGGCGACGACCTGCGCGGGCCCGAGGGCATCCATCAGCCGGATGGTCGGGATGTTTCTCGACCCGGCGAGCGCCGCCCGCAGCGTCATTTCGCCGCGATACTCACGGTCGTAGTTTTGTGGCTCCCAGGGCGGCTGCCCCGGACCGGGGTTGTAGCTGACCGGGGCATCAAGCAGGATCGACGTCGCCGTGTATCCGCGGTCAATGGCTGCCGCGTAGACAAACGGCTTGAAGGTGGACCCGACCTGCCGCATCGCCTGCGTGGCCCTGTTGAATTCGCTGCGGCTGAAGCTGTGCCCGCCCACCATTGCGAGAATCTGGCCGGTGCGGTTGTCGATCGCGACGACGGCTCCTTCAATGGCGGGGGCCTGCTCGAGTGATCCGGTGAACGTGCGGCTGTCGTCCGCTCGGGACAACACGCGTGTTTCGATCAAATCACCGCGGCGCACGAGCGCGTCGACGCGCCGGCGCGCCCAGTTGTATCCGGTGGCGTCGATCGTGCCTTCCCAGGCGCCGGCGCGCAGACGAATTGTCGTGCCGTCGATCCCAAGCACGATCGCCGGCACGATCTCGCCCACGCCTGGGGCGCGCGACCATCGCTGCAGGCGGAAGGTGTCGACGTCGAGCTTTTCCGCGACCAGGTTTCGCGCGGGCCGGCGGAATCCCCCCAGGCGATCGAGACGCCGCAATTCGCGATCGAGCGCGTCGTTCGCGGCACGTTGCAGGACGGGGTCAATGCCGGTGCGTACGGTGAGGCCGCCCTCGTAGATGGCTTTCGCGCCATAGCGCGCCTGCAACTGCTGCCGGATCGACTCGAGAAAATGTGGCGCCAGCGCGGGCGTGCTCGGGGCGCCACCCGTGGTGATGGGGCGGGCCTCCGCCTGGTTCGCCTCATCTCTGGTGATGAATCCTTCGGCGGCCATGCGCGACAACGTCCAGTTCCGCCGCCGGGCAGCCGCGGTGGGATTTACGTATGGACTCTGCCGTTCGGGACTCTGGATGATACCGGCAAGCGTGGCGGCTTCGTCGAGCGACAGATCGGAGACCGACTTGTCGAAATACAGCCGCGACGCGGCCTGGACGCCATAGGCGCCGTGCCCCCAGTAGATCTGGTTGCAGTACATCGTGAAGATCTCGTTTTTGGTGTAGCGCCGTTCGATCTGGACGGCCACGAGGGCTTCCTTGATCTTCCGCTCCCAGCCGGTGAGATCGATCCAGGCGTCAGGGTCTCGCCGGAAGCCGATGGTGTCCTGAAAGAGGTTGCGCGCGATCTGCTGCGTCAGCGTGGAGCGTCCCGGGGTTCGTCCGCCGCTGGTGAGATCGCGGAACGCGGCCCAGACCATGCGCGCCGGCTGAAACCCGATGTGACTTTCGAAGCTGCCATCTTCGGCGGCGAGGATGGCCGAGCGCAGCACCTCGGGAATCTGGTCGCGCTTGACCACCTCGCGCCGTTCGGTCGCAAACTCGCCGATGCTCGACCCGTCACGCCCAAGCACACGGGTGATCGTGCTGGGCGAATACTGATCGAGCGCGCTGATTTGCGGCAGGTCATCGACAAATGCGAGCACGACACCGCTGGCGATGCCGAACAAGGCCGCAGCCACGAACAGCGCGACCAGGCCGACGCCCCGCACCAGCCGAATCGTGATGACGGACATGCCGCAACGATATCAGGTGCCGTTGCCGCCCGGGTTGACGCTCCGCGCTACACGCCTCCGCCACCGCGCCTGACGGCCGTTCCCGATCGCTGCCGGTTGTCGCTGCCCGACGGATTCGCCGAGCGCGAGGGCGTGCGCGACCCCGACGGGGGTGGCGATGACGCCCGCGGCGCCTCCGATCGCGGCGTGGGAGCGGCGCGCTGTGGTTGCGACGATCGGTCCGGCGGTGCGGACCGCCGTGGCGGTGCCGCACGTTGCGGCTGCTCCGACCGCCCCGGCCGGTCGACCTGCGGCCGATCAGCCTGCGGCCGCGGCGCGTCTGTGCGCGGTGCTTGATTACGCGGTACCGCGCGCGGCTCGAACCCTGGGACCCCCGGCCCCCCGGACCCCCGGACCCCTGGACTCCTGGGCTCCTGGACCCTGAACGTCGGTCCCTGGACCGTCCGGGTCCGTTGGTAATACGAGACGGTGGACGTGGAGCTCGGCCGCGGCGCCGCGTAACCAACAAAACGATGCTGCGTCGGCCGCGCGGGAATCCAGAACCAGTTCGAGTCGAGCCGATCCCAGCGGCCGTAGTGATGCGTGGGCCAGGACCAGCGCGACCCGCCCACCCACGAATAGCCGAAGCCGACCACAAAGCTCCAGCGTCCGCCGGAGTACGGACGCCAGTCGAAGCTGACGCGCGGATACCAGACCCATCCATACGAGGCGTGGTGGTGCCACGCACCGTACCGGTCAAAGACCCCGCCGTAATATCGGAGTTCGGTCGGCAGATAACGCGCCGATTCGATGCCGTAGCGGTCGTCGTCGAGGCTGTCCGTCCAGCGCTCGAATTCATCGCGCGGCGCGGAGAAGTCATACGGCACCGATGGCGCATACGCGGCCGTCGTCAGGGCCCGCGTGCCCTCGCGCACGAGTGTTCGTCCCAGGTCGTTCGCCAGTTCCGCAGAGCCACGAGCCACGGCCACTTCGATCTCCGGTTCCCCACGCCGGGACGCCCCCAGCGTGATGCGATAGTCGCCCTGGGTGCGGATGAGCGCATCGCCGGCCATCGTGCGAATCGTCAGTCCGTCGCGTGATCCGCGGTCGCGCCACTGCGCGCGCAGGCGGCCCTGATGCAGGTCCACGGCGCCGTCGGTGACAAACGCGATGGCCGTGTGTTCATCCAGCGCGATCACACTCCCATCCTCAAACAGCACTTCCACGCGTCCGCGGGTGGTGCGGAGCCTGTCGCCCGCTTCCAGGGGGACGTTTTCGATGTCACGTGACGACTGCCCGCCGCGGTCAAGCTCCGCGTAGCCATCCACCACCGACACAAAGGCGGGAAGTTCCTCGCCGAACGTGTCGCGGCGCTCGAAGTCATAGCGGTCTTGTTCATAGCGGTCTTGTTCATAGCGGTCCTGGTTGTAGCGGTCCTGCGGCGTGTACCGGGCCTGCGCCCCCAACGAGATCGTTCCAAGGGCCACCGTCGCTATGGCCAGATGTGTGAAATACCGGGACATACGCGCCTCACTCCGTTCAAGCAGAAAAGCTGGCGCAAACAGTGAGAGCAAATCTCGGGCCGAAAACCACAGCGAGATTTGCGGGCCATTAAGGGTGGGTAAGGTTGGATAGGGCTGAGTGAGGTTGGGTCGGTGTTCTCCCCAGGGGGCACGCTGTCCTCCGCCCCAAGCTGACTCAACCCAACCCAATTGTTGGCGCGCTCAAGTTCAGCGCGCCCTACAGTTGACATGTATTCACTAAGGTTTCTATAATGCGCAAGACTAAGGTTTGGCCAATTTCAAGGGCCTGAGCGCAGAGGAGCGTCACACAATGAGCAAGATCATCGGCATCGACCTGGGCACCACGAACTCGGTGGTGGCCGTCATGGAAGGCGGCGAAGCCGTCGTTATCACCAATTCGGAAGGCGGGCGTATCACGCCGTCGGTGGTGGGATTTTCAAAGTCGGGTGAGCGGTTGGTCGGTCAGGTCGCGAAGCGCCAGGCCGTCACGAACCCTGAGAACACCGTGTACTCGATCAAGCGGTTCATGGGCCGCCGGCACGACGAAGTGGGTGAGGAGTTGAAGCTCGTCCCGTATCGCGTGGTGGCCGAGGGTGGTCACGTGGCCGTCAAGGTGGACGGGCAGGACAAGCCGTTCACGCCGCCGCAAATTTCTGCGATGGTGCTGGGCAAGCTGAAGCAGGCCGCAGAGGATTACCTCGGCCAGCCGGTCAGCAAGGCCGTCATCACGGTGCCGGCATACTTCAACGACGCGCAGCGCCAGGCGACCAAGGACGCCGGCACGATTGCCGGTCTTGAGGTGATGCGCATTGTCAACGAGCCGACGGCGGCGGCGCTGGCGTATGGTCTCGACAAGAAGAAGAACGAAACGATCGTGGTGTATGACTTCGGCGGCGGCACCTTTGACGTGTCGGTGCTGGAAGTGGGCGAGGGCGTCGTGGAGGTCAAGGCCACCAATGGCGACACGCACCTCGGTGGCGACAACCTCGACCAGCGGGTGATGGACTGGATCGTTGCGGAGTTCAGGAAGCAGGAAGGCATCGATCTCTCCAAGGACCGCATGGCCCTCCAGCGCCTCAAGGAGGCGGCGGAGAAAGCCAAGATGGAACTCTCGACGGTCGTCGAGACGGAAGTGAATCTGCCGTTCATCTCGGCGGACGCGACCGGGCCGAAGCACCTGGCGATGAAGCTCACGCGCGCGAAGTTCGAGTCGCTCGTGGACGATCTGCTGCAGAAGACGATGGGGCCGTGCCGCCAGGCGATGCAGGATGCCGGACTCACGGCGAAGGACATCGACGAGGTGGTCCTCGTTGGTGGGTCCACGCGAATTCCGAAGGTGCAGCAGCTTGTGAAGGAGCAGTTCGGCAAGGAGCCCCACAAGGGGGTGAACCCGGACGAAGTTGTGGCCATCGGCGCCGCGCTTCAGGCCGGTGTGCTTGCCGGTGATGTGAAGGACCTGCTGCTGCTTGATGTCACGCCGCTCTCACTCGGCATTGAAACGCTCGGTGGCGTCATGACCACACTCATCACGCGGAACACGACGATTCCGACACGCAAGTCGGAGACGTTCTCGACGGCGGCCGACAGTCAGCCGAGCGTCGAGGTGCACGTGATGCAGGGTGAACGGCCGATGGCGCGCGACAACCGGACGCTGGGCAAGTTCCACCTGGACGGCATTCCGCCGGCGCCGCGCGGGGTGCCGCAAATCGAAGTCACGTTTGACATCGACGCGAACGGCATCGTGAACGTGTCCGCCAGGGACAAGGGCACGGGCAAGGAACAGAAGATCACGATCACGGCGACCAGCGGGCTGTCGAAGGACGAAGTCGATCGCATGGTCAGGGACGCCGAGGCGCACGCCGAAGAGGACAAGAAGCGGAAGGAAGAGGTCGATACCCGCAACCGTGCGGATCAGGCCGTCCATGCCGCGGAGCAGTTCATGAAGGAGTCGGGCGACAAGGTGCAGGCGGAGGATCGCCTGGCGATCGAGTCCGCGATTACCGACGTGAAGCAGGCGCTTGAGTCCGGGGATCCGACGTCCATCACGAAGAAGCTTGATGCGCTGATGGATGCGCAGACCACGGCCGCGACCAAGCTCTACCAGCAGACGGGCGCAGCGGGAGCGCCGGGCACTGACGCGCCGCCGGCCGGGGCGTCCAGCGATGGCACTGCGTCGGGCGACGTCATCGACGCGGAAGTCATCGAAGAGAAGAAATAAGTGGACCTGTACGGCGCGCTCGACCTTGACGCCTCCGCGACGGCGGCCGATATCGAGCGCGCCTACCTGCGTCTGGCGCGGCGGTATCACCCGCGGATCAATCCGGGTGACCGCCTGGCCGAAGCACGGTTCCGGCAGGTGTCGCAGGCCTACGAGGTGCTCGGCAACGCGGACCGGCGGCGCGAATACGACCGCTCCCGCACGTTCGAGCATCCGACCACGGTTGAAGCCACCATTGCGTTTGAGGGCTTCGACTTTTCGGCACTCGCGCAAGGCCACGATGCGGCCACGTTCTCGGAGATGTTTTCTGATGTCTTTCAGGACGCCGCGCGGCGTGTCACGTCGCCCGAACGGGGCAGCGCGCTTGAGCTGACCATGCCGCTGTCGTTTGAGGACGCGATGCGCGGTGGGCACTTCCCGGTGTCGGTTGTGCGGCAGGAACGATGTCCGGGCTGCGCAGGTGCGGGCCGCGTGGCAGTGGCCCCGATGGTGTGCCCGGCGTGCCGGGGCGCAGGGTCGACGCGGTGGGCGCGCGGGCACATGGTGTTTACGAAACCATGTGAGCCTTGTGGTTCCACAGGGCAATTGACGTTCCATGTGTGTCGAGTGTGTGCCGGCAGCGGCTTGCAGGCACGCAGCGAGGTGGTGACCCTGGTCATTCCGCCGGGGATCGATGACGGGGCGCGCATGTCAGTGCCGGGGCGGGGGCATGCAGGTGCGCGCGGCGGACTGATGGGGGACCTGTACGTCACCATCGAGGTCGCGCCGCATGCGGTGTTTTCGCGCGACGGCCGCGACCTGCGGATGGTGCTGCCGGTGGCGGTGCACGAAGCGGCTCTGGGCGCGAAGGTCGATGTGCCGACCCTGGCCGGGCCGGTCAAGGTGAAGGTTCCGCCGGGCACCGGGTCCGGCACGAAGTTGCGGGTGCGCGGCCAGGGCATCCCGTCCGCGCATTCCGACGACCCCGCCCTGGCGGGGGACCTCATCGCCGAGGTCCAGATCGTGTTGCCGCCCGTGCGCGACGAGCGGTCAAAAGAGTTGCTGCGAGAATTCGGCGCGCTCAACCCCGTGGACGTGCGCGCGCACTTATTTGGAGCCCAGTCATGACCAGAAAATCAGGAACCGGCAAGGGCTACTACATGATCAGCGCGGTGGCGTCGAAGTACAACGTCCACCCGCAAACCCTGCGTCTCTACGAACGGGAAGGCCTGCTCGCGCCGTCCAGAACCGACGGCAACACCCGGTTGTATTCCGACGACGACCTGCAGCGGCTGGAGACGATTCTCACGCTGACGCGCGATCTCGGCGTCAATCTCGCCGGCGTCGAAATCATCCTCAACATGCGCCAAAAGATGGAAAGCATGCAGAGCGAAGTCAACGAATTCATGGCGTATGTCAAAAAAGAGCTCGCCCGCGGCCTCGACGATTGGGAACAGCGTTTGAACACGTCGCTGGTCACCACGCGCACGACATCGGATGAGGAGATGGGGAACTGAGGAGATGAGCCACCATGGCCGGGCGCTCCCCTTGACCACCGGCCTCTCCCACCACTAGGTGACCGTCACAGCCGGGGCATTGCAGCCTGCGCGGACGACGATGTCGAGCGCTGCAGTACCCGATCCCGGGAAACACCCACGGCATCCGAACCGGCCGCCAAACCAGCCGCGACAGGGACACGGACCCGGACGGCGGGATTTTTCGTCTCTACCGCCGTATGCTCGACGACTTTCGTTATGCCGTCCGGGGGATTGCCCGTCGACCCGCCCACGCGGTGCTGGTGATCTTCACCCTGGCACTCGGGTTGGGCATCAATACCGTCGCCTTCTCGAGCGTCAATGCGCTTGTATTCCGGCCTTTTGCGGTTCCCGGTGGCGAATCGTTCGGCTGGATCTTTGTCGGGACCACACGCGACCCGATTGCGGACACCAGTCAGGATGCGTTTGAGGCCCTGCAGGAGGGCGCCCGGTCGTTTGAGACGATCGCGGCCGAAGGCCGCCTCGCGCTGACGGGAGAGTCGCCCGGTGGTCCGGAACACGTGTGGGCGTTGGCGGTGTCGGCGGAGTATTTCTCGGTGGTGACGCCGCCGATGCGGCTGGGCCGTCCGTTATCACCGTCCGACGTGACGGATGGCGTCGTTCCGATTCTAATCAGCGAGCGGTATTGGGCGGCACGCTTCGATCGGTCGACCAACGTGCTTGGGCAGGGCCCCGTTCTGAACGGGCAATTGACGGCCGTGCTCGGCGTTGTGCGCGACGACTATCAGGGGCCGGGTGGCCTCTTCGAGCCACAGGTGTGGCTTCCGTTGGAAGCCGTGCCCGCACTCGGGGCAGGCGCCGTGCGCGATCGGGACGCAGCGTGGCTGACGCTGATCGGCCGCCCGAAAGGCGGGACGCCGCGCGGCGTGATTGATGCCGAACTGCTGGCGGTGGCCCGTGGCCGCGTTGCCGGGGAGGTGGACGCGGTGCGCGCGCAGTATGTGCCGCTGCACGACGGACATCCCGAGGCCCGGCTGCTGGGACGGGTCGCCCTGCTCGGCATGGCGGCGGTGGGCCTCGTGTTGCTGATCGCCTGCCTGAATGTCGCCGGTCTCATCCTGGCCCGCTCCGTAGAACGGCAGCGTGAACTCGGCGTCCGGGCGGCACTGGGCGCGGGGCGCGGACGCCTGACCCGGCTGCTGTTTGCCGAGGGGCTCATCCTGGCGGTTCTTGCCGGCAGCGCGGCCCTCCTGCTGGCATCACTCAGTGAGTCGCTGCTCGGCAGCCTGAGTCTGCCGGCACCCATTCCGCAACGTCTCCACTTCTCGGTCGACTGGCGCATGCTGATCTTTACCGCCGCCATGGTGGCGGTCGCAGCCGCCGTGCCCACCGTGACGCCGGCGTGGCGGATCAGCCGACTCGATCCGATTCGGTGGCTCAAAGGTGCCGGCAGTGACGGCGGGCTGGCACCGGCCGGTATCCGCAGGGTGTTCGTGCGCCTGCAGGTCGTCGGCTCGACGACATTCCTGACGCTGGCGCTGATGTTTGGCGCGAGCCATGTGGCGTCGACGACGAGCAACCCGGGGTTCAACACCTCGCACACGGCCGTGATGCAGGTGCAGCCCGCCGCCGACGGCCCGGCGCTGCCCGTGGCGGATCTGGTGGCGCGCCTGAGTGCCCGGACCGATCTCGCCGCTGTGGCCGTGGCCGACCGTGTGTCGTTTCAGATCGGGGCGCCGGCGTCGAGCATCGTCGCGTCCGATGCGCGTGATTGCACGCTCGGGGGGTGCCTGGCGGTCAGCGCGGCGGCGGTGTCCGCCTCCTTCTTCGACGCGCTGGAGATACCCGTGCGCGCCGGCCGCACGTTTGCCACGCCGTTGGGGAGCGACCGTGACGTGGTGATCGTCAATGAGGTCCTGGCGCAGGCGCTGTGGCCGGGGACCACCGCCGTGGGGCAGTGGCTGACCGACACCGCAGACGGGCGGCCACGCCAGGTCGTCGGCGTGGTGGGCACGGTGGTCACGACCCGGATGGGCGAAGCTCCGCGTCCGTCACTGTATCGACCCTTTACCGACGACCTGTACGGGGCGTCCCTGGCCGTGATCACGCGTGGGCGGACGGGAGCCGATGTGGCGGCCAAGAGCCTGCGCGAGGAGTGGCGGCACCTGAACCCCCGCCAGGCGCCTTCGCTCGTGATGACCATGGAGGAACGACTGGCGTTGCCGCTGTGGCCCGGCCGCGTGGCCGCCGTGTTCTTCGCGACCTGTGGACTGGTGGCGGTACTGCTGGTCTCGGTCGGGTTGTACGGGGTCACCCGTCAACTCGTCAATCAACGCACGCGGGAGTTCGGTATCCGGATGGCCCTCGGGGCGACGGGCGCCGATCTGCGGCGTCTCATCCTGGGCGAATCGATCCAGCTGGTCGTGCCGGCCCTGATCGCCGGACTCCTTGTGGCGGGTGGGGCAGGATCGCTCGCGCGGGCGGCGCTCACCGGCCTCTCGCCCCTTGACCCGCGGTTGTACTTGCTCGCGTTCCTGCTTCAGCTCGGCGTGACAGTGGCGGCCAGCTGGGGGCCGGCGCTCAAGGCGTCACGGGTCACACCCCACACCACCATGCGTAGCGAGTAATCCGGCGCTCGACTCGCCTGCATCTGGGCGCATCTGATATCCTCACGGCGTCGTGTCTGACTGCCCGCATTGCAACGGAACTGGATGGAAAGCCGCGACGGCCGAGGGTGTGCGCCGCGTCGAGCGCTGTGCATGCTGGCGGGTGCAGGCGTCGGACCGGTTGCTGCGGGATGCGCGAATTCCGCCGCGCTACGCCAAGTGCGATCTGAAGAATTTCCTGATATACCCGAACGAAAAGCTTCAGTCGGCCGTCACGTATGCGCGCCGTTTTGCGGATCAGTTTCCGGCCGTGACCAAGGGCTTGTGTCTGATCGGGCCTCCCGGCATTGGCAAGACACACATAGCCGTGGCCGTCCTGCGCCAGGTGGTGCTTGAAAAAGGCGCGCGGGCGTTGTTTTACGACGTGCGTGAACTGCTGAAGGTCATTCGGTCCACCTACAACCCGGTGGTGCGGACGGCCGAGATGGACATCATCCGGCCGGTCATGGACGCCGAGTTGCTGGTGCTTGACGACCTCGGGTCCGAGAAGCCGTCGGAGTGGGTGGAGGAAACGATGAACCTCATCGTGAACACCCGCTACAACGAACGGCGGCCGACCATCTTTACGACCAACTACGAAGACACGCCGGACGAATCGGACCTGGATTCGCTCAAGGCGCGTGTCGGCTACCGGATGCACTCGCGTCTCCACGAGATGTGCGAGTTCCTCGAATACGACGGTGGCGACTACCGGATGTTGCCGCCCAACGGCGGTCCCAACGATTTGACCATCCTGTGGCAGACCAACAAGGGACGCCGCGTGCTTCCCGCGCGCGCCCGTGGCCCGGCCCGCGCCCAGCTCAAGGACAACGACCCGCTCCGGTCCCTGAAGAACCCGCGCGAAGCGCGTGAGTTGCAGTGGCCAGGCGGCAAAGCCGGGCGCGGCTGAACCCCGCACCCGGAACCCCGCACCCTGAACAGCACCACTGAACCATGAACCATGAACCGATGAACCTCGGTTTATACCTGCACATCCCTTTCTGCCAGGCGATCTGTTCCTACTGCAACTTCAATCGCGGCTTGCTCGATGACGCGCTGAAGGTCCGGTACGTCGCTGCGCTGGAGCAGGAGATCCGCCGCGCACCCGGTGGGGGGGCTGACACGATCTTCTTCGGCGGCGGCACCCCCTCGCTCCTCGACCCCGCCGAGATTGCGCGCCTGATTGCCGCGTGTCGTGAGACGTTCGAGGTGACGGCTGATGCCGAGATTACGCTCGAGACCAATCCCGAAACGGCCACGCCCGCACGCCTGGCCGCCTTCCGCGACGCAGGCATCAATCGCCTGAGTTTTGGCGTGCAGTCGTTCGACGACGACGAGTTGCGCCGGCTGGGGCGCATCCATTCATCGGCGCGGGCCGTCGAGGCGATAGAAGCCGCAATGCGCACCGGGTTCAAGTCGGTGTCGTTTGACCTGATGTTGTGGCTGCCCGCGCAGTCGCCGGCGTCGTGGCTGCGCACAATCGACCGCGCCCTCGCCCTCGCGCCGGACCACCTGTCCCTGTACTTGCTGGAGTTGTATCCGAACGCGCCGCTGAAGGAAGACATGGCGCGCGCCGGATGGTCGATGGCGCCTGATGACGATGCGGCGGACATGTATCTCGAGGGACTGAACCGCCTCGGGGCGGCCGGACTGGAACAATACGAGATCTCCAATGCGGCCAGGCCGGGACACCAGTCCCGCCACAATTTGAAGTACTGGCAGGCGGGTGACTGGTTCGGATTCGGGTGTGGCGCGCATTCGACCGTGAACGGCCGGCGATGGAAGAACCTCGCGTCGACCGCCGACTACGTGGATCGAATTGGAGGCGGGCAGTCCGTGGCCGGCGATGTGGAGTCCTTGTCTACACGGGCGCGGGTGGAAGAAGCCCTTTTTACCGGGCTTCGCCTGACTGAGGGCATTGAGAGTGCCCGGTTTCAGGCCCGGTTTGGGATAGATCCCTGGGAACGTTATGGCGCGGACCTGGATCCATTCGTGCAGAGTCATCAGGTGTGGCACAAAAACGGGCGTTTCGGGCTGACCCGGGAGGGGATGCTGGTGGCGAACGAAATTTTCCAGGTATTCGTCTAAGTCGAGTCTCGTCACACCCCGGTTCAGTACGGTAGAGTAGGCTTTCCTTTTTTGGACCAACGCCCCCAGTGGCGAGGAGGATGTGCATGCGGTTGTTCGGTTTCTTGCCGGTCGTGAGCCGGCGCGTGGTGGTCGCGTTGAGCGTGGCCGGAATGTTGTTCACGGTGGCGGCGACCGCGCAGGCGCAGGATCCCGCGGCGGCGGACCCATTCAAGTTTGATGGGACCAGCCCCGTCATGCTGATGATCACGGTGAAAGGTGGTCAGGAGGCCGTGTTTGAGGATGCCTATGGGGCGATTCGCGCCGCCCTCAGCGCCAGCGACAAGCCCGAGCTTCAGGCACAGGCCAAGTCGATGCAGCTTCTGCGTCTGACGGCCGAACTGCCCCCTGGTCAGGCTCGGCCATATGTGGTGTTCCTCGATCCGCCCGTGGCCAATCAGAGCTACGAGTTCACGCAGTTGCTCTACTACTCAGGGGCCTGGAAAGCGGATGACGTGGAAATCCGCAAGCAGATCGACGCCGTCTTCGAAAAGCTGAAGGCGTCGGTCGAATCCCAGGGCATCTGGCCGCTGGCCCGCAAGTAAGGATTCCCGTTCGACTTTCCCAGGACGTCACTGCTTCGGCGGTGACGTCCTTTTCTTTTTTCCGCGTGACTTCCTGCACAATGGACAACTGATGGCCCGTCGACCCGTGACCCTCTGCCTTGGACTGATGGCGCTTGTGACCGCCGGGCAGGCCGTTGCCCAGACCGTCCCCCCACCGGTGCCGGTGCCGACGGTCACGCAAAAACCGGCGACCCCTGCTGCGACGCCCGCCGCCCCGACCGGTCCTCCGGTGACCTATGAGTTTCCGTCTGGAGCGGGACTCCTGATCTTTCACGTGGCGACGGCCAAGGTCGCGGATTTTGACGCGGTGCTTGTGCGGCTGAAGGAGGCGCTGGTCAAGGCCGACGCCTCCACGCGCAAACTCCAGGCGGCCAACTGGATCATCTACAAGTCGGCGGAGAAGCCGGGTGACTCGGTCGCGTACCTGTTCCTGTTTGACCCCGCGGTGCCGAAAGCCAGCTACGACCCGCTGCTGGTGCTGGCTGAAGCTCTGCCCGCCGAAGCGCAGCCGCTCTACGAACGGATGAAGGCTGCCGTGCTGCGCATAGAGCGCATGGGGCTGACGAAGGTGAGATAAAGCGCTCGCTTCGGGTTCATGGTTCATCGGTTCATGGTTCATCGGTGCGGAACCCTGAACCGTGTCCGGTGCGCTCAAACCCAGCGCGCCCTACTCGAACCAGGAGCCCCGAACCATGAACGGCACCATGAACCATGAACCGATGAACTATGAACCACGGTCCAGAGGTCCAGGGTTCAGAAACTGGTATTGACCCCAGCGTACAGCCGGTGCACGGTCTTGGCGGCGGGGTTGCCGCGCAACGTGAACAACCGATAGTCCAGGCGGAGCCTGAGGGGCCCCATCAGGCTCATCTTCACGCCGCCTCCGAGATTGATGGCGGTGCTGGTCTCGGTGTCGCCCACGCTGTTTTCCCGGTAGCCGCCCACGCCCGCAGTCGCGTAGAGCTGGACGCTTGATGTCGGGGTCTGCACCACGGCGTTGACCATCCCGGTGCGCAGGCGCGGTGCGACGGCTCCCACATCGGTTTTCGCTGAGATGTCGGAGTACTCGACCTCGAATCCGACGACGATCAGGCTCACGCCAAACGACAGGCCCTTGGCCGTGCGCGTCTCCGGGCCCTGACCCACTCCGAAGAAGGCCGTGATGTCGGCATGGGCCGTAGCGGGCACCGCGACCAGCCCCGCCAGAGACAGGAGACCCACACCAATAGTCTTTCTCAGCATTTGCATGGTCGGGCTATCGGCGGAATCCCGGGGGTTCGCCAGCCTCCGTGATATTTTTCTCAGGATGGACTTGCGCCCTACCAGTCAGCAGACACTGCTCCGACGGACCGTCCGCGAGTTCGCGGAAGCCGAGATCGGCCCGTTCGTGATGGAATGGGACGACGCCGAAGCCTTTCCTCACAGTCTGGTCACCAAGATGGCCGGGCTCGGCCTGATGGGCATCCAGTTTCCTGACGAGTACGGCGGCTCCGGCATGTCAGCCGTCGAGTACTGCATCTGCATTGAGGAACTGGCCAGGGTGTGTCCGTCCGTCTCGTTGTCGGTCGCCGCGCACAACGGTCTGTGCACGGCGCACTTGTGCATGTTCGGCACGGAGGCGCAGAAACAGCAGTACGTCGTGCCCCTCATCAAGGGGGAGTACCTCGGCGCGTGGGGATTGACCGAGCCGGGCGCCGGCAGCGATGCGGCGGCCATGCGCACCACCGCGCGACGTGACGGCAGCGACTGGGTCATCAACGGCGCCAAGCAGTTCATCACTCACGGCTCTGTCGGCGGCGCCATCGTCGTCATGACCGTCACCGATCGGGCGAAGGCGCATCGGGGGATCACCGCATTTGTCGTCCCGAAGGGGACCAAGGGGATGCGCGCGGGGAAAAAGGAACACAAGCTCGGGATGCGTGCGAGCGACACGAGCGAAGTGATTTTTGAAGATTGCCGTGTGCCGGCCGATGCGATGGTGGGGGAGGAAGGCCAGGGATTCATCAACACGCTGCAGGTACTGGATGCCGGTCGCATCGGCATTGCGGCACTGGCGGTCGGGCTGGCGCAGGGCGCGTATGAAGCGGCGCTTCGATACGCCAAGGACCGACGGCAGTTTGGCCAGCCGATCGCGAGCTTCCAGGCGATTCAGTGGAAGCTGGCGGACATGGCCACACGGATCGAAGCGGCCCGCCTGCTCACGTATCGCGCGGCCTGGATGAAGGATCAGGGCGTTGTGCGCACGGGCCGCGAGTCGTCGATGGCGAAGTTGTACTCGAGCGAAATCGCGGTGCGCGCGGCAGAGGAATCCGTCCAGATTCACGGCGGCTACGGATTCATCAAGGACTATCCGGCCGAGAAGTTTTTCCGCGACGTCAAACTCTGCACGATCGGCGAAGGCACCAGCGAGATTCAGCGCCTCGTCATCGCGCGACAGTTGCTGGGACAATAGGACGAGCCGTGACCGAGCCCCTGCCTCTGACCGACCGCCTGCTGGCAGGCGACCCGCGCGCCATCGCCCGGGCCATTTCGCTGATCGAAAATGAGTCGCCTGATGGCGCCGCGCTGATCGGCCGCATCTTCGCGAAGACCGGACGCGCCTATCTCATCGGAATCACCGGACCGCCGGGCGCCGGCAAAAGCACGCTTGTGGACAAGATCACTGCAGAACTCCGCAAGCGCGGCAAGAAGGTGAGCATCCTCGCCGTGGATCCGACCAGCCCGTTCAGCGGCGGCGCGATTCTGGGCGATCGCGTGCGCATGCAGGCGCACGCGGAAGACGAGGGCGTGTTCATCCGGAGCATGGCCACGCGCGGGCATCTGGGCGGCCTCGCGCGAACCACTGCCGAAGCGGCGATCGTGCTCGACGCCGCCGGCTACGACGTGGTGATCATCGAAACCGTTGGCGTCGGCCAGGACGAAGTCGACATCGTGCGCACCGCCGACGTCTCGGTCGTCACGCTGGTGCCCGGCACCGGCGATGAAGTGCAGGCGCTCAAGGCCGGCATCATGGAGATCGCCGACATCTTCGTCGTCAACAAGGCCGACCGCGAAGGCGCCGACCGCACCGCCGCCTCCATCGAGATGATGCTGTCGCTTGACGATGCGATGAGCGAGGGGTGGCGGCCGCCCGTCCTGCGCACGGAAGCGACCGCCAGTCGCGGCATCGGCGAACTCATCGACACGATCGACCGGTTCCGCGAGCAGTCGTCGGACACGCTTGGCGCCCGTCGCCGCGCGCGTGCGGAATGGCGGCTGCGCGAGATTCTCGGCCGCCGTTTCATGCAGCATCTGGAAGCCAACGTGCTGCAGCCCGGTGAATTCGGCCAGTGGCTCGATCGCATTGCGGCGCGCGAGGTGGATCCCTACGGTGCCGCCGCGACCGTGATGGCGCAGGCGGTGGGTCACGCGTTACCCACGTCTCCGGAAAAGACGTCGGGAGGCTTTTCCGGGGTCATCGGCATCGACCACGTCGGCATCGCCGTCGCCGACCCGGAGGCGTCGCTGAAGTTCTTCACCGGCGTGTTGGGGCTGTCATCGGACACCCCGCAGGACGTGAAGGGGCAGAACACCCGTGTGCGGTTTGTGGACACGGGCGATGCGAAGCTGGAGTTGGTCGAGTCGATCGCGCCCGGGTCGCCGATCGCGACGTATCTCGACAAACGCGGCCCCGGCCTGCACCACGTGGCGCTGCGGGTGCGCGATATTCACGCCGCCATTGTCCACGTCGTCGGGGCCGGCATCCGGATGATCGACAAGGAACCACGCCGCGGCGCGCACGGGTCGCTCATCGCCTTCGTGCATCCGGCCGACACGCACGGCGTGCTGGTGGAACTGAAACAGCCGGCGGCGCCCGGGGAGTCGCACTAGTGCTGCGTCTCGGGGCGTTCGAACTGCACTCGTTGTCGGACGGTATCTTCGGACTCGACGGTGGTGCGATGTTCGGCGTCGTGCCGAAGACGTTGTGGTCAAAGCGCACGACGCCCGACGACAGGAACCGGATTCCGCTGGCGATGCGGCCGCTGCTGGTCCGAGCCAGTGGCCGCACGATCCTGATCGACTGTGGCGCGGGCGACAAGATGTCGCCGAAGCTCGCCGACATCTACGCCCTCGACCGCACCCGGCATCTGGATCACTCGCTGGCGGACATTGGTCTGACCGCCGATGACATCGACGTTGTGGTCGCCACCCATCTGCATTTTGATCACTTCGGGGGATCAACGGCGCGAGACGGAGACCGCCTGGTGCCGCGGTTCAGGAACGCGCGCTATCTGATACGGCGCGGCGAGTGGGAGGATGCGACGCATCCCCACGATCGAAACCGTGCGAGTTACCTTCCGGAGAACTTCCTGCCGCTGGCCGATGCCGGCGTCATCGACTTTGTCGAGTGTGACGGAGAAGTGCTGCCCGGCATCAGCGTGTGGCGCACCGGCGGCCATGCGAGGAACCACCAGTGGATCAAGGTCGAGTCCGAGGGCCGTGTCGCAGCCTTCGTCGCGGACCTGATTCCCACCACCGCCCACCTCGACGAGCCGTGGATCATGGGCTACGACCTGTTTCCGATGGAGACGCTGATGTACAAACAGCGTTTCATCCCCGAGGCCATCGCCGGCGAATACATCGTGTTCTTCGAGCACGATCCGCGAATCCCGGCCGGCATCATCCGCGAACAGGACGGCAAGCGCGTCATTGAGCCGGTGGCCGTGTGACCCAGCCACGCATCGGCATCATCGGCGGATCCGGTCTGTACGACATGGCTGAACTGACCGACCGCGAAGAGCGGGTGGTCAAGACGCCGTTCGGGGCCCCGTCCGGGCCGTACGTGCTCGCAACGTTGCGCGGCCGTCGCGTGGCCTTTCTGGCGCGGCACGGTGAAGGACATCGGTATGCGCCGTCCGAGCTGAATTTCCGCGCGAATATCTTCGGATTCAAGATGCTGGGCGTCGAGTGGATTCTGTCGGCGAGCGCGGTCGGCAGCCTCCGCGAAGACGTGAAGCCGCTGGACATGCTGGTGCCGGACCAGTTCTTCGATCGCACGAGCGGGCGCGTCAGCACGTTTTTCGGCGACGGCATTGTGGCGCACGTCGGATTTGCGCACCCCTTCTGTGGGCCGCTGAGCCGAATCATGACGTCGGCTGCCCGGTCTGCGGGCGCGACGGTCCACGAGGGCGGCACCTACGTTTGCATGGAAGGCCCCCAGTTCTCGACGAAGGCCGAGTCCAGCTTCTACCGCGCCCAGGGGTTCGACATTGTTGGTATGACGAACCTGCAGGAGGCCAAGCTCGCCCGCGAGGCCGAGATCTGCTACTCGACGCTGGCGCTGGTGACCGACTACGATTGCTGGCATCCCGACCACGACGCGGTCACGGTCGACATGGTGGTCGCGACGCTCATGCAGAATGCCCGGACGGCCCAGCAGGTCATTGCCAACGCCGTCGAACAACTGCCCATCGACCGATCGTGTGAGTGTGCGCGCGCGCTCGCCACTGCGATCATCACCCGGCCGTCTGCGATGCCCGACGGTCGAAAGGCGTTACTTGCTCCCCTGATTGGAAAATACCTCGTATGAATCTCATCGTCACCGGCTCCATCGCGTTCGACTATCTGATGTCGTTTCCCGGCAAGTTCACGGAACATCTGCTCCCCGAGCACTTCTCGCGGGTGAGCCTGAGTTTTCTGGTGGACTCGATGGACAAGCGACGCGGCGGCTGCGCGCCGAACATCGCCTACACGCTGGCGCTGCTCGGTGAGCGTCCGAAGTTGATGGCCACCGCCGGTCAGGACTTCAGTGATTACCGCCGCTGGCTGGACGCCGCCGGCATCGACACGTCGCTGGTGAAAGAAGTGGATGGGAAGTTCACCGCCAGCTTCTTCTGCAATACCGACGAGGCGAACAACCAGATCGCCTCGTTCTACACCGGCGCCATGGCGCATGCGGCCGAGTTGTCGTTCCGCACGGTGGACCGGCCGGACCTGGTCATCATTTCGCCGAACGATCCAGCAGCCATGGTGCAGTACGCGGACGAGTGCCGGACCCTCGGCATCAAGTACATGTTCGACCCTGGTCAGCAGTGTGCACGCATGACGGGCGACGAACTCCGCGAGGGGATCGTGGGAGCGTCGTTTGTGATCTGCAACGACTACGAGTTCGAGCTGATTCGCCAGAAGACCGGGCTCAGCGAGGCCGATGTGCTGGCGCTGGCCGGAGTCCTGATCGTGACCAAGGGCGAGCACGGCTCGTCGGTGCTGCAGCCGGGATCCCAGGTGGATGTCCCCGCCGTGACGCCAACCCGGATTGCCGATCCCACGGGTGTGGGCGACGCGTATCGCGGCGGCTTCATGAAGGGCCTGGCCCTGAAGGCGGGCTACGACGTGTGTGCGCAGATGGGCAGCGTCGCAGCGACCTTTGCACTGGAGCACCTCGGCGGCACCAGTCACGCGTACTCCGTGGCGGAGTTCAAGGCGCGCTACGAGGCGCACTTCGGTCCGCTGACGGTGCTGTCGTAACGATGCTCATTGCCCGCCTGCTCGTCGTGGGCGCGCTGGCGTGGCCGACGATGCTCGGTGCGGCACTGTGGGATCGCGCACAACATCCTGCGGCGCCCAGTGCCTGGGCCACGGTTGTGTATCTTGCGGCGTCTCGGGTGTGTCATCAACAATCCGAACGGTCGTTCCACACCGAGGGGGCGCAGTGGCCGGTCTGTGCCCGGTGCGCGGGCCTGTATCTCGCTGCGCCGTTTGGCATCGCGGGGTTCCTGCTGCGGCGCCGGCCGCTGCGCGCCGGCATGCGCCGGTTGCAGCCGTCGCACGTGTTCCTCGTCGCCGCCATCCCCACGGCACTCACGCTGGCGTGGGAGTGGGGGAGGATGGGCACTCCGCCCAATCTTGTGCGCGCGACAAGCGCGCTTCCCCTGGGAGCGGTGGTGGCCTGGATGCTGCTCACGGTCACCCATCAGGTAGACTGAATCGGTTCACATGGCCCGTCCTCCCATCAGCAAGTCATCGATGCCCGCACCAGAGCGGCCGAGCGTGGCGGTCACCTGTGGCCTCGCGTGGCTGGTGCCGGGCGCCGGCCACGTGTTGCAGGGACAAAGCGGCAAGGCGCTGGTGTTTGCCGTGACCCTGTTGCCGATGTACGCCCTTGGGCTCTGGTTTGGCGGCCGGTTGTTTCCGTTTGAAGGCGGTGAGCCGCTCGTGCTGCTCGCGGGGGTCGCGCAGTGGATGATGGGGGCGCCTCGCCTGCTCGCGGCGCTTGCCGGCGCGGGCACTGGTGATGTGGTCGCCGTCGCCTACGAGTACGGCAACACCTTTCTCATTGTCTCAGGGCTGTTGAACGGGCTGGTCGTGCTCGATGCCTCTGATATCGCGCGCGGAAGGAAACCGGCATGACCAGTCATCTCGGGATGATGCTGCTGTTTGCGGCACTGGTGTCGCCGGTGTTTGCCGCACTGCATCGTGACGACCTGCCATCCGGGCGCGCGTTTGCGCTCAAACTGTTTGCCGCGCTCATCGGCGGCGCGTTTGTCCTGAGCTGGGTGCTGTATCTCATCTTTGGCTGAGCCCCCGCGCCGGGCCCTGTTCTGGGCATGGGCGCCCGCCGTGGTCTTCATGGCTGCGATCTTCGTGGTCTCCCACCAGTCATCGGTGTCCATCCCGTTTGAGGCGCCCGACTACTACGCGCACGGGACGTCGTACACCGTGCTGGGGTTCCTGCTGATGCGGGCGCTCGCCGGGGGGCACCTGCGGGCCATGACCTGGAGCCTGGTGCTCCTGGCGACCGTGACCGGCAGCCTCTACGGCATCTCGGACGAATTCCACCAGTCATTCATCCCCGGCCGGCACCCTTCGGTCAGCGACGTCATCGCCGACACTGTGGGGGCGCTCACCGGTGCCGTCGCCGGCGCCGCGCTGGGGGCCTGGTTGCGAAGGCGCACCTGACCACCCGCCCCTCCGCCCACTTATAATTGGGAGCGTCATGTCCTTTGAAAACCTGCTGCTGGAGCGCGACGGCGCTGTCCTCCTGGTCACTCTGAACCGGCCGAAAGTCCTGAACGCTCTCAATTTCCAGACGCTGGCAGAGCTGGGGCAGGTGTTTGACGACGCCAGGCGGGACGACGCCGTGCGCGTCGTCGTGGTGACCGGCGCGGGCGACAAGTCGTTTGTCGCCGGAGCCGACATCAACGAACTGGCCGTGCAGACGCCGGTCATCGGGCGCGAACACGCGCGTAAGGGACAGGACCTCTTTGATCGCATCGAACGGCTTGGAAAACCCGTCATTGCGGCCGTCAATGGATTCGCGCTGGGCGGTGGGTGTGAACTGGCCATGGCCTGCACCATGCGCATCGCGTCGGAGACGGCGCGATTTGGTCAGCCTGAAATCAATCTCGGCCTCATTCCCGGCTACGCCGGCTCGCAGCGGCTGCCGCGCCTGGTCGGCCGTGGTCGCGCGCAGGAACTGCTGCTCACGGGTGACATGATCGGGGCCGACGAGGCGTTCCGCATCGGTCTCGTGAATCGTGTGGTGCCCGCCGCGGAACTTATGGCCGAGGTGAAGAAGCTGGCCCACACACTCGCGCAAAAGGCGCCGGTGGCCGTGCGCTACATCCTCGAGGCGGTCGCCAACGGCGCCGATATGGCGTTTGCCGACGCGCAGGATCACGAGGCGACGTTGTTCGGCCTGGTGTCGTCCACCGACGACATGCGTGAAGGTACCCGCGCGTTTCTTGAGAAGCGCAAGCCCGCGTTTACAGGCAAGTAGGTCAGGGAATGCGGGTTGCGCTCATCGTTGCCAGGTACCACGATTTCATCACCGACCGTCTCGAGTCAGGCGCGCGCCAGGCGCTGCTGGAGCGCGGTATCGCCACGGCCGACATCGTGACGTTTTCCGTCCCCGGGGCGTACGAACTGGCCCAGGCGGCGCAGCGTGTGGCGGAGGAGTCCGTGTTCGACGCCGTGGTGTGCCTCGGGTGTCTGATTCGCGGAGAGACGATTCACTTCGATGTCATCGCGTCGGCGGCGGCGGAGGGCATCATGCGCGCGGCGCAGGCGACGGCCACGCCAATCACGTTCGGGGTGTTGACGACCAACACGGCGGAAGAGGCGATGGCGCGGGCGGTCGACGGTACCGCGAACAAGGGCCGTGAGGCCGCGATCGCGGCCTTTGAGATGGCGACGATGTACGGGACGTTATGAGCTTGACCCTTCGGCATCAGTCGCGGGAGCTGGCGTTGCAGGCGCTGTATTTCTGGGAAGTGGGGCATGCCACGCCGGATGAGGCGCTTGAGCACGTGGTGGCGGAACAGGCGCCCGAAGCGGCAGAGTCGGTGCGTGTGTTCGCCCTCGAACTCTTGCGCGGCACCGTGGTCACACACGAAGAGCTGGATCTCATCATCGGCCGTCATATCGACAACTGGCGAATCGAGCGTCTGGCGGTAATCGACAGGCTTATTCTCCGGTTGGCGACCTGGGAGCTGCGGTATCAGCCGGAGACGCCGCCGGCCGTGGTGGTGAACGAAGCTCTGGAACTGGCGCGCACGTTCAGCGCCGATGAATCGATCAAGTTCGTGAATGGCGTCCTCGACGGCATTCGAAAGGCCCTGACGCATGGCGAGTGAAGCAGTCCAGTCGGAACAACGGCGCGCGAAGCTGGATGAGTTGATCGCGCTCGGCGTGTCGCCGTATCCCGTGCGGTTTGATCGCACCGACACCGTGTCGGCGCTGGTGGCGCGGTATGGCGAGACGTCGGGCCCCGACCTCGAAGCGGCGCGGCCCGAGACCCGAGCGGCCGGGCGCATCCTCTCGATGCGCACGTTCGGCAAGGCGAACTTCCTGGCACTCTCGGACGGTCTCACGCGCCTGCAGGTGTACGTGCGCGCGGACTCGATGCCGGAGCGCGATTTCGAGATCTTCAAGCGGCTCGACCTCGGGGACACCATCGGCGTGTCCGGCCGGATGTTCCGAACCAAGACCAACGAACTCACCATTTTTGCGTCGGGTATCGAGTTTCTGGCCAAGTGCCTGCTGCCCCTGCCGGAGAAGTGGCACGGTCTGACCGACATCGAGACGCGCTATCGTCAGCGGTATCTCGACCTGATTGTGAATCCGGACTCCCGGCGCGTGTTTGAAGCGCGCGCGAAGATCGTGGCGGGCATCCGGCAGTTCCTCAACGCGCGTGGCTTTCTCGAAGTTGAGACGCCGATGATGCAGCCCATCGCGGGCGGCGCTCTCGCGCGGCCGTTTACCACGCATCACAACGCACTCGACCTCCCGCTGTACCTGCGGATCGCGCCGGAGCTCTACCTGAAGCGGTTGACGGTGGGTGGATTCGAGAAGGTGTACGAGATCAACCGGAACTTCCGGAACGAAGGCATCTCCACGCAGCACAATCCCGAATTCACGATGCTGGAGTTCTACGAAGCCTACGTGGACTATCAGCATCTGATGACGATGACGGAGGAGATGCTGGTCGATGTGGCGCGGTCGGTGACCGGCGGTGCCGAAACGACATTCAACGGCCATCAAATCAGCTTTGCGGCACCGTTCCGCCGGCTGTCGTTGCGGCATGCCGCAGCGGAGGCGGCGAGCGAGCGGCTCGGGCGTCCCGTGTCGGAGGCGGACCTGCGCAATCGCGAGAAGGCGGCTGAGGTGGCCCGCGCCCTGCACTTCGAGGTGCAACCGTCTCACGGCGCCGGCAAGATCGCGACCACGATCTTCGAAGGCCTGTGGGAAGACCAGCTGATTCAGCCGACATTTGTCTACGACTTTCCGACCGAAGTGTCGCCGCTTTCGAAACAGAAGCCGGATGATCCCGACACGGTCGAGCGGTTCGAGATGTATGCGGGGGGCTTCGAGGTCGCGAATGGCTTCAGCGAACTGAATGACCCCGTCGAACAGCGGCGCCGGTTTGAGGACCAGCTGAAGGACCGCGCGGCCGGAGACGCCGAAGCGCACCAGATGGACGAGGACTACGTGCGCGCGCTTGAGTACGGGTTGCCCCCGACCGGCGGGGAAGGGATTGGCATCGATCGTCTCGTGATGTTGCTCACGGGAAGCCCCTCCATTCGTGACGTCATTCTGTTCCCCCTGATGCGACCGCGGGAGGATTAGTGAGCTTCTCGTGGTTCATTGCGCTTCGCTATCTGACCGCCCGGCGGAGGCAGGCGTTCATCTCGCTCATCTCCCTCGTGTCGATTCTCGGTGTGGGCGTGGGCGTGATGGCGCTGGTCATTGCGAACGCCCTGATGACCGGCGTCCAGGAAGAGATGCGGGACCGTATCGTCGGTTCGACCGCGCACATCAATGTCTACAAGTTTGGAACGGGCATCCTTGACGTGGATGCGGAGCTGCGCAAGGTCATGCTGCCGGGGGTGGTGGCGGCCGCGCCGGTCGTCATGGGCCGGGGCATGCTGGCTACCGGCGACCGTCAGGCCGGTGTCGAGATCAAAGGCATCGACCCGGCGCGCGAAGTGCAGGTGACGGACCTCGGGGTGTCGATGGTGTCCGGCTCCGTCGAGGCCCTGCAGGTGCCTGAGACGATCGGGCCTGACGACGACCGTCCGCTCGATCGTGTGCTGCTCGGGGCCGATTTGGCGGCGTCGCTGAACGTGCAGGTTGGTGATGCGGTGCAGTTGCTGGTGGCCGAGGGCATCCTGACGCCGATGGGGGTGGTCCCGCGACTGCGCGTGTTCGAGGTGGCCGGGATCTTCAAGCTCGGGTTCTACGAGTTCGATGCCAACTACGCCCTGGTGTCGATCGACGTGGCGAAGCAGCTGTTGAATCAGGCGACACCGGACGCGCTGCAACTGCGGGTCGCCGATCTGGATGGGGCGCCGGTCATCGCCGCGCAGCTGCAGGAGTCGCTGGGCGGCGACTACGTGGCCACCGACTGGACGGTCATGAACGCGCCGCTGTATGAGGCGTTGCGGCTCGAACGACTCGCCATCGGCTTTACCATCGGACTCATCGTGATGGTCGCCGCGCTCAACATCGTCGCGTCCCTGGTGTTGCTGGTCATGGAGAAGACCCGTGACATCGGCATTCTGCGCACGATGGGCGCGCCGGCGTCGGCCATTCAGCGCATTTTTATTCTCCAGGGGATCACCATCGGGGCCATCGGCACGGTGGTCGGAGCCACCCTCGGGGTCATCGTCTCGTGGGTGTGTGACCGTTATGAGTTGTTTTCGCTGCCGGGTGACGTCTATCAGATCACCCATCTTCGATTCCGCGTCGATCCTGTCGACGTCGCGACCATCGTCCTGGCCGCGTTGCTGGTGTGTCTGGTCGCGACCATTTATCCGGCGCGCCGCGCGAGCGCGGTCGATCCGGCGGAGGCGCTGCGGTATCAATGATCTGTCTCAGCGCACACGGCATCGTGAAGGCCTATCCCACGGCCACGGGGCGGATCGAGGTCCTCAGGGGCGTTGACCTTGAGGTGGCGCAGGGCGAGATGGTCGCGGTGATCGGCGCGTCCGGCGTCGGCAAGAGCTCACTGCTGCATGTGCTCGGCGGACTCGACGCCTTTGACGCCGGCACGGTGACCGTTGGGGGGGCGGCGCTGCACGCGATGACCGATGAGGTGCGCGTGTGCTTCCGGAATCAGCACGTCGGCTTTGTGTTTCAGTTTCATCATCTGCTGCCCGAGTTCACCGCCCTGGAAAACGTGGAGATGCCCCTCTGGATCGCCGGGACGCCCGCCGCAGAGCGCCGATCGCGCGCGGAGGCGCTGCTGGCGCGAGTCGGCCTGTCCGGCCGTGCGACGCACCGCCCGTCGGCGCTGTCCGGCGGCGAGCAGCAGCGTGTGGCGATTGCCCGGGCCCTGGTGGCCCGCCCCACCGTCCTGCTCGCAGATGAGCCGACCGGCAACCTCGACGAAGATACGGCGGCCGATCTCCACCGGCTGCTCCGCGACATGCATGCCGAACACGGTTTGACCTCGGTGATCGTGACGCACAACCCCACCCTGGCGGCGGCGTGTGACCGGGTGCTGCACCTGGAAGGGGGCCGGCTGGTGCCGGCCGATCTCGTATAATTCATGGGGATGTTCGAACGGTATACGGAGCGCGCGCGGCGAGTCTTGTTCTTTGCCCGCTATGAGGCGACCCAGCTCGGCAGTACGTCGATCGAGACTGAGCACCTGCTGTTGGGACTCATTCGCGAAGGCAAGGGGCTGACCAGCCGGATCTTTGCGCGGTCACACCTGTCCCTGGAAAGTATCCGCAAGGAAATCGAGGGCCGTACCGTCTTCAAGGAGAAGGTGTCGACCTCGGTCGAGATTCCCTTCAGTCCTGAGACGAAGCGGGTGCTGCAGTATTCGGCGGAGGAAGCCGATCGGCTCGCGCACACCTACATCGGCACCGAACACCTCCTGCTGGGCCTGCTGCGCGAGGAGTCGTGCGTCGCGGCCTCGATTCTCTACGACAAGGGGATGCGGCTCGCGAGTGTGCGCGACGACATTGTCCAGCTGCTCAACGAGAAGACGGCGCCGGTGCGCCCGAAGGAGACGCCGCTGCTGGCCGAGTTCAGCCGTGATCTGACGGACGCCGCGAGCAAACGGCAGCTGGATCCGCTGGTCGGCCGCGCGCTGGAACTCGAACGCGTGCAGCAGGTGTTGTGCCGTCGCACGAAGAACAACGTCGTGCTGATTGGCGAACCGGGCGTCGGCAAGACCGCGATCGTCGAAGGCCTGGCCCAGCGCATCGTCGACGGCGAGGCCCCCCACTTTCTGGCGGACAAGCGCATCCTGGCGCTCGACATTTCGCTCATCGTCGCGGGCACAAAATATCGAGGACAGTTCGAAGAACGCCTCAAGGCGATCATGAAGGAGCTGACCGAGAACCCGCACATCATCGTGTTCATCGATGAACTGCACACGCTGGTGGGGGCGGGGTCCGCGGAAGGGTCCCTCGACGCGGCGAACATTCTCAAGCCGGCGCTGTCGCGCGGGGAAATTCGCTGCATCGGAGCCACCACGCCCGCCGAATACCGCAAGTACATCGAGAAGGATCGTTCGCTCGAGCGCCGGTTCCAGGCCGTCAAGGTCGAGCCCCCGACCGAGGTGGAGTCGCTGGCCGTCGTTCTCGGCGTGAAGGATCGGTACGAGGCCTTCCACCACGTGATTTTTTCTCCGGAGGCGCTCGAAGCGGCCGTGTATCAGTCGAGCCGCTACATCACCGATCGGTTCCTGCCCGACAAGGCCATCGACCTGCTGGACGAAGCCGGCGCCCGCGTCAAGCTGCGCGAAGCGCAGACGCGCGTGGACGCGGCGGCCGCGAGCCGTCAGGTGGTGCTGACCGTGCCGACGATCGATGAAGACGGACCCGTGACGACCGGTCCGGCGATGGGCACGGTCGTGCGGGAGACCGTCGCGTTACGGCCGGGCGGGCGCCCCATCGTGGTGGGCCGCCAGGAAATCGACGAGGTGGTCTCGAAGTGGACCGGGGTGCCGCTGACGTCGATCAACGAGGACGAGAGCGACAAGCTGCTGCGGATGGAGGAGGAACTCCACCATCGCGTGATCAGCCAGGAGAAAGCCATCTCGGCCGTGTCCCGCGCGATTCGGCGATCTCGCGCCGGACTGAAGAGTCCGAATCGTCCTGTGGGGTCGTTTGTGTTCCTCGGCCCGACCGGCGTCGGCAAGACCGAGCTGGCGCGAGCCCTGGCGAACTTCCTCTTCGGCTCGGATCAGGCGCTCATTCGTTTCGACATGTCGGAGTACATGGAGAAACACGCCGTCTCCAAGTTGATTGGGTCGCCGCCCGGCTACGTCGGGCATGAAGAAGGCGGTCAACTGACGGAGAAGGTGAAACGGCATCCGTATTCGGTGGTGCTGCTCGATGAGGTCGAGAAGGCGCATCCCGATCTCTTCAACATCCTGCTGCAGGTGTTCGAGGATGGCCATCTGACTGACGGCCTCGGAAACCGGATCAATTTCAAGAACACGATCATCATCATGACGTCCAACCTGGGCGCCCGCTTCATTCAGAAGAAGGCGTCGATGGGCTTCCAGTCCCAGGACAAGGGCGACCTGCAGAAGTCGGTCACCGATCAGGTGCTGGGTGAGGTCAAGCGGACGTTCAATCCGGAGTTCATCAACCGCATCGATGAACTGATCGTGTTCGAGCCGCTGTCTGACGACGATCTGCGGCGCATCATGGGACTCCTGGTGGCCGACCTGAACCGGCACCTGGTGAACCGGAAACTCTCGATCACTCTGACCCCCGAGGCGGTGGACTGGATTATCGACGTGACCTGTCGCGACCGGACCTATGGGGCCCGGCCCCTGCGGCGTGCCATCCAGCGGTATATCGAGGATCCGCTCTCCGAAGAGCTGATTCGGGGACGCCTGCGGGCCGGCGAGGTCGAGGTCTACCTCGATCACGGCACTCTGGCCTGGCGCGTCGCCGATGGGTCAGAGACCGGCCGGTCGTTGGCCACGATCGTCTAAGCTTGAAAACTGGTGACTGTGTGATTACGAAACCGCGTCGTCTTGTCGTTCTGGCCGTTGCGGCCCTCGTGTGTCTGGCCCCGGCCGCGGGGCTGGCCCAGGTGCCCCCGCCCCAGGCCCAACCGCAGGCGGCCGCCCCGCCCCAGCCGCCGCTGCCCCCGACCGACATCGGCCCGGTGCTGCGCGCCCTGGAACTGCGGGTGGTCCCGGACAACGTGTTCACCGTCGTCCCGTTTGAGACCTATCAGTACTACATCCGTACCCAGGCCTCGCAGCCGCTCACGCGCGGCACGTGGGTGGCGTTTGATGAGGCGACCGAGCGTTCGCTGCTGGCGGACTTCGACCGCCTGATTGCCACGCCATTTGTGGATGATCTGAGACTCGAAGTGCTCGACAGCCCGTACCCGAATGGGGTGATGGGCAAACACGTCATCTTCTTCATCGAAGAGCGGAAGCGCATCAAGATCGTCGACTATCAGGGATCGCGCGAAGTGGCGACCGCCGATATCGAGACGAAGCTGAAGGAAGAGAACATCGAAGTGCGGCTCGATTCGCCGGTCGACGACAGCGTGATTCGCCGCGTCGCGGGCGTGGTCAAGGAGTTGTACGCGGAGAAGGGCTACCAGTTTGCGACGGTGACGCCGACGCAGAAGGCCGCACCCGGCGGGCCCAAACTGGTGCACCTGACGTTCAATATCGTCCAGGGCCCGAAGGTCAAGATTCGCGACGTGCAGTTCGACGGCAACAGCAACGTCAGTGATGGCGACCTGCGCGCGCAGCTCAAAATCAACAAGCCGCGCGGTTTCCTGGCGTTTATTGGCGGCGGGGGCACGTACCAGGAGGGCAAGTATGCCGAGGACGCCCAGGCGCTGACGGCGTATCTGCGTGACAAGGGCTACGTGTACGCCGTGGTCGGCCAGCCGCAGCTCGAAGTGGTCGGAGATTCCGACGACGGCAAAACGCGGTGGGTGCGGATTCGCATCCCCGTGGATGAACGTGACCGGTATCGTGTGAGCAAGTTCACGATCGCCGGCAATGAAACGATTCGCACGGAGGCGTTGACGCCCTTTTTCAACAAGGTGAAGGTCGGCGACTACTTCGACTTCACGCCGATCGGCAAGGCGCGCGAAAAGCTGTCGGAGCTCTACGGGTCCTTCGGGTTCATGGACTTCGAGATGTATCCCGACCTCAAGCCCAACAACATCAATCCGGACACGGGTGAGCCGGTGGCGGACTTCACAGGCACCCCGGAAGTCGAAGTCACCGTCCGGATCACTGAAGGCGTCGCCTTCGTGCTGAACCGGCTGACGTTCCTCGGCAACACGACGACCCGGGACTCGGTCATCCGCCGTGAAATGCGCCTGGTCGAAGGCGGCGTCTTCAACATGGAGTCGCTCAAGTTCAGCGTGCGCCGGTTGAATCAGCTGGGCTACTTCAAGCCGCTCGAGAGCGATGACTCGGTCAAGATCGAGAAGACGCCGAATGCGGAAGGCAAAGTCGACGTGCAGCTCCGCTTCGAGGAGCAGAACCGGAACCAGCTCAGCTTCGGCGCCGGTGTGTCCCAGTTCGAAGGGTTCTTTGGCCAGCTCGGCTTCCAGACGTCCAACTTCATGGGCCGCGGCGAGACGCTGTCTGTCTCGGCCCAGAAGGGGTCCCGCGCCCGTAACTACCAGCTCGCCTTCAGTGAGCCGTTCCTCTTTGACCGCCCGATCACCGCCGGCATCGACGTCTATTCACGGCAGTTCATCTATCCGTTCCAGTTCACGCAGCAGTCCACCGGCGGCAATCTGCTGTTCGGATTCCCGGCCGGCAGCTGGTCGCGGTTTTTCATCGGCTACAGCTTCGAGCAGATCGAGGTCCGCGACGTCAATGAGGTGTACCGGCAGCCAGGGGTGCTCGAAGGCAACCCGCTGCTGCAGGAGTCGCTGCTGCTTAATACCGGTGGCAAGCGCACGGTCAGCAAGGTCTCGCCGAGCATCAGCTACAACACGGTCAATGAACCCATCTTCCCGACGGACGGCACGCGCCTGACCGCCGCGCTTGACGTCGCGGGGCTTGGCGGCGACACCGAGTTCCTGCGCGGACGCCTCGAAGGCATCTTTTATCGCCGGCTGACGACGCGGATGTCGGTCGGCGTCCGGGCGCAGGGTGAATACGTGCGGCCGTATGGCGAGACCACCACGCTCCCGATCTTCGAAAAGCTTGTCCTTGGCGGGGAGTACACGATCCGCGGCTTCGACCTCCGCAGCGTCGGCACGCGAGATGAGCGATCCGGTCTCGTGTTGGGCGGCAACAAGACGCTGCTGTTTAACGCGGAGTACATGATCAATGTGGGCGGACCGGTGCGGCTGGTGTTCTTCTATGACGCCGGACAGGTGCGCGACATCGGCGAGCGGTTCCTGTGGAAGGAGACCGTGTTTCAGCGCGTGGCGCCGACACCGCCGCTGCTCTCGGATCCGACGCAGTTCGTCGTACTCACGCCCGAAGGGCAGACGCCGCCGACCTCCACGCTCGAACCAATCGGCACGTCCTACGCCTTCAAGACGTCGATGGGTGGGGAACTGCGGTTCTTCATGCCGGTGCTGAACGTGCCGTTCCGGCTGATCTTCGCCTACAACCCGCAGCGGTCAGGCGTGTTCAACAACCAGCTCCAGCGGCAGCCGAAGTTCACGTTCCGCTTCGCCGTCGGCACGACGTTCTGAGCCCTGGACCGCGCTGGGTGGCGCGCTCAACCCCAGCGCGCCCTAGGTGCACCAGGAACCGTTACGGGTGTGTGACTGTCAGGGTGAACGTGATGGTCGAGGAGAGTCGGCCCACGTCGTGGATACGGAGACAGAGGGTGCCCGCGCCGCCTGCCGACCCCGTCATGCTGGAGAATTCCCGGGCGTCGTCGTTGGAGATCACGGCGGCGCACTGCACGCCGTTCCAGGTGCCCATGGTCAGGCCGACCGCCACCGTGTTGACGGGGCCGATCGCGGTGATCTGGGCGGTGGCCGACCCGGCGGCACTGACCGCAAATGGGAAGGTAACCGCGCCGTTTCTGCCGAGGTTGCCGGAGAATGTCTCGGTGACGTTTTCGACCACCGGGGTCTCGACCACCGGGGCCGTCGGCCCCGGGTCGTCACACGCCACGGCGCCGGCCGCCAGGGTCACGGCAACGGCCGTACGAAGCAATACTCGGGCTCGCGGTAAAGTTTGACAAAGACGCATGCCCCCCAAGTGTAGCCTAGCCTCCGCAAGGGGTTCTACGTTATCGTTGCTTGTTGAAAGGTTGAGGTACAGTCCACTCATGCATAGACAGACGATCCTTATGGCCCTGGCGGCCGTCCTCGTAGCCGGAAATGCGCTTGCGCAGGCCACGCCGCCGACCACCCAGAAACCCGCCGCGCCGACGCCCGCCGCACCCGCGCCCCAGGTGCCGTTCCCGGCCGACTCCAAAATCGCGTTCGTGGACCTGCAGACCGTGGTCTCCGCTTCCGCCCTCGGTCGCGCCGGCTCCTCACAGCTCGAGGCGCTCTCGAAGCGTCTTGAAGGCGAACTGGTCGCGCTCCAGACCAAACTGAAGGATGCCCAGAGCAAGCAGCAGTCGCAGTCGCAGCTGCTCAGCGAAGTGGCCGCCGCACAGCTTGCGAAGGACATCGACCGCCTCACCCGCGAGCTCACGTTCAAGCAGCAGGAAGCCCAGTCGGAGATCCAGGCGATGCAGGCCGACCTGCTGAGCGACTTCGAGAAAAAAGTTGTGCCGATCATGGAGGCAATGGCCAAGGAAAAAGGCCTCTACGCGCTGTTCAACGTGGCTGACAGCGGGGCGGTCTACTTCAACCCCGGCCTGAACCTGTCGCCGGAACTGGTCAAGCGCGTCGACGCGCAGTTCCCCGAAAAGAAGTAACTCTTGGTGGGGAGTGCGCACCGGCGCGCTCCCCACGCAATTCCCCTCCCGGCACCCTCGTTCATGAACGTAGCCGCCCAGCTCGACCGCCTGTCCCAGCGGTACCCCTCCCTCCTCGTGGATGGCGTGATCAGCCACGATCGGGGCACGCGTGTCGTCGCGGTCAAGAACGTCACCGTCAACGAAGAATTTTTTCAGGGACACTTTCCCGGCGCGCCGCTGATGCCCGGTGTCCTGATGATTGAGGCGCTCGCCCAGGTCGCGACATTGCTCTTGCTCGGTACCGACGGCACACCCGACGATGCCCGCATCGTGCTCCGCGGTGTGGACGAGGCCAAGTTCCGCCGGCAGGTGGTGCCGGGCGACCGTCTCGAGCTGGACGTGCGGCTGGCGGCCCGCCGTGGCCCCGTCGCCCGCGTCACGGCCGTCGCCTCCACCGAAGGCCAGGTTGTCGCAGAAGCCGATCTGGTGCTCGTGGTGCAGACGGGCGTCAGGCCCGAGGAGCCCACCATTCACCCGACCGCCGTCGTGCATCCGGGCGCCGTCGTTGGCCCGGGCACCGTCATCGGGCCGTATGTGACTATCGGCGCGCGTGTCGCCATCGGCCGCAACTGCAAGATCGGCGCGTCGTCGGTCATCGACGGGTGCACGGAGATTGGCGACGAGACCGAGATTTATCCGTTTGCCTCCATCGGATTGGCCCCCCAGGATCTGAAGTTCAAGGGCGAACCCACCCGGCTGGTCATCGGCCGCAACAACGTCTTCCGCGAGTTTGTAACCATTCACCGCGGCACACAGGGCGGCGGCGGGGTCACCACCATCGGCGACCACAACCTGTTCATGGCCTACGCCCACGTGGCGCACGATTGTCACGTCGGCAACAACACCATTTTTGGCAATGGGGCCACGCTGGGCGGACACGTGACCGTGGACGACTGGGTCACCGTCTCTGCGTTTTCGGGCGTTCACCAGTTCTGCCGGCTCGGGAAGTACGCCTTCATCGGCGGCTATACCGTGGTCACCCGAAACGCGTTGCCGTACGCCAAGACGGTCGGCAACCGCGCGCGCATCTACGGGCTCAACAGCATCGGTCTGGAGCGCCGCGGCTTCTCGCGCGAGTTGATCGGCAAGCTCCGCAAGGCGTATCGACACCTCATTCACCACAACACCAGCCATGCGATCGCCCTCATTGAGGCCGATCCCACGCTGGCGGTGCCGGAAGTCGCGTATCTCGTCGACTTCATCCACAGCGCCGGCGCACGCGGCGTCATCCTGCGACGACCGTCCCGCCGGCCGGGCGATGAGGCGGACGGGGAGTAAGATCCCCCGATGCCGCTGGGTCTGATCGCCGGCAACGGCACCTTCCCGTTCCTGATTCTGCGCGCGGCCCGTCAGCTGGGCCACGATGTCGCCGTGGTCGCCATTGAAGGCGAGGCCTTTCCGGAGCTCGAGACGCTCGCACGGGAACTGGGTCATCCGTCCTTCACCTGGAACCCCCTCGGTCAACTGGGCAAGTGCATCAAGATCCTCAAGGGCGCCGGCGTGTCGCGCGCCATCATGGCCGGGCAGGTCAAACACGTGAAGGTGTTCGGCGGCGTGATCCCGGACCTGACGCTGTTGTCCGTGCTCACCAGGCTCAAGGCGAAAAACACCGATGCGCTCATTGCGGCCGTCGCCGGCGTGCTGCAGGACCACGGCATCACGTTGATGGATTCCACCGAACTGCTGGCAGACCTGCTGGCGAGGCCGGGCGTGCTGACCACCGCGACTCCCACGCCGGAGATGGTGGCCGACTTCGCCTTCGGCTATCAGGTCGCCGACGTCGTCGCCGGACTCGACATCGGCCAGACCATCGTCGTCAAGGACAGGGCCGTCGTCGCGGTCGAGGCGATGGAGGGGACGGACGTCACGATCGCACGGGCCGGCACCCTGGCCGGCCGGGGCTCGCGGGTGGTGAAAGTGGCGAAGCCGTCGCAGGACATGCGCTTCGACGTGCCCGTCGTCGGCGTGGCGACGATCGAGCAGATGGTGGCCGCGGGGGCTGACGCGCTGTCGGTGGACGCCGGCAAGACGTTGATGATTGATGGACCGGCGGTGATCGATGCCGCCAATGCGGCGGGCATCGTCGTCGTGGGGAGAGTGCGATGAGTGACGTTCGGGTGGGCGTGGTGGGTGTTGGACATCTTGGCCGGCATCATGCACGTCTGCTGGCCGGCGCTTCCGGCGCTCGCCTGGTGGCCGTTTCGGACCTGTCGGAGGAGCGCGCGCAGGCCGCAGCGTCGACGACCGGCGCGACGGTCTTCACCGACTACCGGGCGCTGATCGGACAGGTCGACGCGGTGAGCATCGCCGTGCCGACAGTTGATCACGTGACCGTGGCCCGCGAGTTCCTCGAGGCCGGCGTCCACGTCCTGGTCGAGAAGCCGATGACGACGACGCTGGCGGAGGCGGAGGCTTTGATCGCGCTGGCCGAGCGCGCGGGCCGCGTGCTGGCGGTCGGCCACACCGAGCGGTTTAATCCGGCCGTGTCCGCCGCCATTCCGCTTGTCACACATCCACGCTTTATCGAAGTCCATCGGCTGAGTGGCTTCCCTGAGCGCAGCCTCGATATCGATGTCGTCTTCGATGTGATGATTCACGACCTCGACATCATTCTGGCGATCGACCCGTCGGAGGTCGTGAGCGTGGAGGCTGTTGGTGTGCCGGTGTTGTCGCCGAAGGTGGATATCGCGAACGCGCGCCTGAAGCTGGCGTCCGGCTGCACGGTCAACCTGACGGCGAGCCGGATCAGCCGCGACAAGGTGCGGAAGGTCCGGTTCTTCCAGCCGCACATGTACGTGTCTGTGGATTACGGAGATCAGGAACTCGACGTGTGGCGGGTTGAGCCGCAGCCAGAAGGACGTCCGAAGATTGAAGGCGGCCCGGTGCCTGTCGAAAAGGGCGAACCCCTGGGCCGCGAGTTGCAGGATTTTGTTGATGCCGTTCGCACGGGCCGGGCCCCGCGCGTCACCGGCCGCGACGGCTATCGCGCGCTGCAGCTTGCGACGCGCGTCGCTGAAGCGATTGAAGAGAACGAAAATGGAGCGCGATAAGAAATGTTGACCGACCTCGAACCCAAAGTCACCGCCCGTGAAGCCCTGACGCACGCCGAAGCCCTGCGCGTGCTCGGTTGCACGGATCTTGTCAGTGTCGGCACGCTGGCCGAGACGGCGAGGAAGGCCCATCACGGCGAGCGCGTGACCTACGGCCAGGTGCTCACGGTGACCGAAGGCGTCCCGGCGACACTCGGGGCCGCCCGCGAAGTGCGCCTCGAAGGCCGGCCGGCATCGTTCGAAGCCGCCGCGGCCTGGACGCGGGCGGTGGTGGCTGCAGCCGGCCACGTCCCGGTGACGGGATTTTCGATCGCCGATCTTCTCGATCTGGCCGGCGGGGACCATCTGGCGCTCGCGGAAGGCGCAGCGTTGTTGCAGGCGGCAGGTCTGACGGCGGTCGCTTCGCTTCCCATCGATCGCGTTGAAGACCCCGCCGAACTCGTCCGGGCGATTGCACACGGCGGCCTGCCCGTCTGGCGCGTCGTCATCGAGCAGGCGCCGGCGGTGGAGACGCGGCTGGCGCTGATCGAGCGTGTGGCCGCCCTCCAGCAGGAGGTCGGCACGCTCAAGACCTTTGCGCCGCTGCCGATCATCGATCAGGCCGACACGCCGTCCACGGGGTATGACGATGTGCGGACGATGGCGGTGGCGCGGCTGGTCTGTGTGAACGTGCCGTCCATCCAGGTCGATTGGGCGGTGTACGGTCCGAAGCTCGCACAGGTCGCGATAGCGTATGGCGTCGATGACCTCGACAACGTGCCGGCGATCGACACGCTGGCGCTGGGCGTCCGGCGGAGTCCGCGTCAGGACATTGAGCGCCAGATTGCTGCGGCGTTTGCGGTCCCGGTTGCGCGGGATGCCCGGTTCGAGCTGGTGCGGTGACGAGCCGGCGCGTCAGACTCGGGTCGGTGAATTACCTCAATGCCCGGCCGCTGATCGCCGGGCTGGGTGGCGCGGCGGACGCGTACTTCTCCGTGCGCTTTGATCCGCCTGCGCACTGTGCGACGTTGCTTGACGCCGGCGAGATCGATCTCGGGCTCATTCCCACCATCGCGTACCACGATCGCCCGACCGATCTGGTCGTCCCCGGCGTGTCCATCGCGTCCGAGGGGCCGGTCGCCTCGGTGGCCATCTTCACGAAGCGTCCGATGCGTGAGGTGCGGTCAATCGCGCTCGACACCAGCTCGCGGACGTCAGTGGCGCTGACGCGCATCATGTGCCGGCGCCGCTTCGGCATTACGCCGACGTTTGCCCGACACGCGCCGGATCTGTCGGCGATGCTGCGGGCGCATGATGCCGCACTGGTCATCGGGGATCCGGCGTTGTTTGCCGACCGTCCGGCCGTTGAGGCCGCCCTGGGGGCGCCGGTTGAGAAGATTGATCTCGGCGCCCTGTGGACCGAGATGACCGGACTGCCGTTTGTCTGGGCGTTCTGGGCCGGGCGGCCCGGCGCCGCCACACCCGAGACCGTGCTCCGCCTGCAGGCGACGCGGGATGCGGGCGTCGTGGCCTCTGACGCACACGCCGATGCCTATGTGGCGCACACCCCGGCGTGGATGCCGCTCGCCCGCAGGTATCTGCGGGAGAACATCCAGTTCGGCCTGACGCCCCGGATGCTCGAGGGCCTGGCCGCGTACTTCCAGGAGGCCGCCGCGGTCGGCGTCGTGAGCGCGCCGGCGACACCGGCCTTCTTCGCGGCGGAGCCGCGATCGTGACCGCACCCCGCCGCGCCGCGGTGGTGTTCATCTTCATCACCGTTGTCCTCGACATCCTCGCGCTCGGGATCATCATTCCGGTGCTGCCGGCGCTGGTCGAGGAGTTCATGGGCGGCGACACTGCGCGTGCAGCCACGATGTTCGGGTTGTTCGGCACGGTGTGGGCGCTGATGCAGTTTGTGTTTGCGCCGATTCTTGGCTCGTTGTCCGATCGGTTCGGCCGCCGCCCGGTGATTCTGACGTCCTGCCTGGGTCTTGGGCTGGACTACATCCTCATGGCGCTGGCGCCGACGCTCGCGTGGTTGTTCCTCGGACGAATTCTGTCGGGCATCACGGCCGCGAGCTTTTCCACAGCCGGCGCCTACATCGCGGACGTGACGCCGGTAGAGAAGCGTGCGGCCGGATTCGGCATGATCGGCGCGGCGTTTGGTGTGGGGTTTGTGCTTGGACCGGCCATCGGCGGCGTACTCGGGACGGTCGACCCTCGTCTGCCGTTCTGGGTTGCAGGCAGCCTGTCTCTGGTGAATGCCGCGTATGGGTATTTCGTGCTGCCGGAGTCGCTGCCGGCGGATCGCCGGAAGCCGTTTTCGTGGCTGCGCGCCAATCCCCTGGGCTCCATGCAGTTATTGCGGCGTCATCGAGGCCTGACCGGTTTGGCAAGTATCGGCGTGTTGTATCACCTGGCGCATCACGTGCTGGCGAGTGTGTTCGTGCTGTACGTCGGCTATCGCTACGGTTGGAATGCCCGCGAGACGGGATTGTCCCTGGCCGCGGTCGGCGTCATCAGCATCATCGTGCAGGGCGGCCTCGTGCGGCCCCTGGTGGCGCGATTTGGGGAGCGGCGGACGTTGCTGACCGGCCTGGCTGGGGGCATCGCCGGGTACGCGCTCTTTGGCCTGGCCGACACCGGCGCTGGTCTCTGGATGGCACTGCCGGTCTTCGGGCTGATGGGGCTGTTTAATCCGTCGTTGCAGGGCCTCATGACCCGCCGGGTGGCGATGTCTGACCAGGGACAGTTGCAGGGCATCAACGCCAGTTTCATGGGGCTGACAGGCATCGTGGGACCTGGCCTGTTCACGTGGACCTTCGCGTCGTTCATCGGGCCCCACGCCGGCCGCCACCTGCCGGGTGCGCCGTTCCTGCTGGCCGCCGTGCTGCTCACGGTGGCGTGGGGCATCGCGTGGCGGGTTACCATGGAACCGACGTCATGAGTGTGCAGGCGATTGCAGACAAGCTGGTGGCCGGCGGGCGACTGACCCGCGCGGAAGCCAAGGAGTTTTACCTGGAGGCGCCGACCTCGTTGCTCGGCCGGCTTGCCGATCGTGCGCGCCGGCTCCGGCATCCGGAGGGCGTGGTCACCTACATCATCGACCGCAACGTGAACTACACCAACGTGTGTGTGGCGCGGTGCAAATTCTGCGCGTTTTATCGACCCGTGGGATCCGGCGAAGGTTACACGCTGGGCTTCGACGAGATCTTCACGAAGATCGAGGAGACGATCGCGCTGGGTGGCGGGCAGCTGCTGCTGCAGGGCGGACACAATCCCGACGTGCCGCTGGCGTGGTACGAAGACCTCTTCCGGCAGGTGAAGAGCCGCTATCCCGAGTTCCGGCTGCACGCGTTGTCGCCGCCGGAAGTGATTCACATCTCCCGGTTGTCCGGCCTGCCAACCCCTGAGGTGATCGATCGGTTGATCGCCGCCGGTCTGGACAGCGTGCCCGGAGGCGGCGCGGAGATCCTTGTGGATCGTGTGCGCCAGGAACTCCACTGTTACAACAAGGCGACGTCCGACGAGTGGCTCCGTGTGATGGGTGAAGCCCATCGCGCCGGGCTGCGCACGACGGCGACGATGATGTACGGCACGGTGGAAACGGTGGACGAGCGGCTTGAACATCTCTTCCGGCTGCGCGAGCAGCAGGATGAGACCGGCGGGTTTACCGCGTTCATTGCGTGGAGTTACCAGCCGGAGCACACCGAACTGGGCGGCACGGAGGCGACGGGCATCGAGTATCTCCGCACGCTCGCGCTCTCGCGCCTCGTCCTCGACAACTTCGACAATCTGCAGGCGTCGTGGGTGACGCAGGGCGGCAAGGTCGGACAGCTGAGCCTGGCGTACGGGGCGAACGACATGGGCTCCGTGATGATCGAGGAAAACGTCGTGCGCGCCGCCGGCGCCGAATATTGCATGGACGAGTTCGAGGTCGTGCGGAACATCGAGAATGCCGGGTTTGTGGCGAAGCGCCGCAACATGCACTACGAGGTGCTTGGGGATCCGGTGTTCCGCGCGCGCGAGGTGCCGCGCATGCTGGAACTGGCCGTGGCGCGTCACGATGGTCGGACCGGTGAGGCCGAGGACCTCCGTGCATACGAGGCCCGGTCGGCGGCCGCGAAACGGCTGAGGCTTTGACCCCGATGACAGCAGTTGCGGCGCGCTGGGTGCTGCCGGTCAGCAGCGCTCCGGTCGCCGGTGGGTGGGTGTCGGCCGCCCACGGCCGGGTCGCCACAGTCGGCCGCGGGCCCGCCCCGGCCGAGACACGCGATCTCGGCGATGTGGTGCTTCTTCCGGGACTGGTCAACGCTCACACCCATCTTGAATTGAGCTGGATGGCGGGGCGTGTGCCGCCGCAGCCGTCAATGGACGCCTGGATTCGGACCATGATGGGCATCCGCCGCGCGGGGCCCGCCGGCGGCGACGCCGAGATCACCGCGGCGATCCAGGACGCCGTGGCGAGCCTGATATCGACCGGCACCGTACTCGTCGGCGACGTCTCCAATTCCCTGGCATCTGTGCCCGCACTGGCCGCGGCCGGTCTGGACGCGACCGTGTTCCACGAAATTCTGGGATTCAACCCGCTCGACCCTGCTGCGCTGGTGCGAGACGCGCACGCGCGAGTGGGAGATGCCTCCCGGCGTCATGTCCCGTGTTCGGTCGTCGCCCACGCCCCGTATTCCACGTCGCCCGCCTTGTTCCGCGAGATCGCGGCGCGCCATGAGGGGCCGGCTCCGCTGGCGGTGCATCTGGCCGAGTCGAACGAAGAGATGGAATTTCTGCGCACCGGGGAGGGGCCCATCCGCGAGATGCTCGAGTCGCTCGGGGTGTGGACGGGGTCGTGGACGCCACCGGGCAGTCATCCGGTGCGTTATCTGCGGGACCTCGGGTATCTGCAGCCGGGCACGTTGCTTGTACACGGGGTGCACCTCACGACGGATGACCTTGAGGACGTGCGGGCCGCCGGTGCGGTCGTGGTCACGTGTCCGCGCAGCAACGTGTGGGTGGGCGGCGGCGTGCCACCCCTCGCGCGGTTTTATGCGTCAGGCGTGGATGTGGCCATTGGCACGGACAGCCTCACGTCCGTCGACTCCCTGAGTCTGTTCGACGAACTTGCGGCGATGCGCCGGTTGGCGCCGGAGGTCGATGCGGCCAGGTTGCTTGAGAGCGCCACACGCGTGGGCGCCGCTGCGCTGGGGTACACGCGGGACTACGGCGCTATCTCCACAGGAAAACTGGCGACGTTTGTCGCGGTGCAGGTGCCCGCCGGCCTGACGCGTGCGAGGGATGTGGAAGAATACCTGGTGAGCGGTGTGCCGGCCTCGGCGGTGTCGCTCGTGAACCTCACCGCCCCATGATGGCCCGCCTTCGCACCTACGCGTCGTTTGTCCGCTTCAGTCATTCGGTGTTTGCATTGCCGTTTGCGCTGGTGGGCGCGTTGCTGGCGGCGCAGGTGGTGCCGTGGGACTGGACGCGTCTGCTCTGGATCATCGCCTGCATGGTGACCGCCCGGAGTGCCGCGATGGGATTCAACCGCCTGTCGGATGCGGCCTTTGATGCCCGCAACCCACGCACCGCGATGCGGGAACTTCCACAAGGGCGGATGTCGAGAACCGAAGCGGTCACGTTCGTAGTCGTGTCGTCGCTTGCGTTTATCGCGTCGACGTATCCGCTCGGCATGGTCTGCTTTGCGTTGTCGCCGGTCGCGCTCGCGATCGTGTTCTGGTACTCACTGGCGAAGCGTTTCACGTCGTACACCCAGTTGTTTCTTGGTCTCGCCATGGCCGTGGCGCCGGTCGGCGGGTGGCTGGCTGCCGGTGGACGCGGCGGCTGGGAGCCCTGGTTGCTGGGGCTGGCGATCGGCACATGGGTCGGCGGCTTCGACGTGCTCTACGCCTGTCAGGACATCGACGTCGATCGTCGCGAAGGCCTGCGGTCGATGCCCGTGAAGTTCGGCGTGCCCCGGTCGCTGCGCATCTCGCGCGGCATGCACGTCGTCACGGTCGTGTGTCTGGCGGTGCTCGGTGTCGTGGCCGACCTCGGGGCCATCTACGCAGGGGGTGTCGCCGGGGTGGCGCTGCTCCTGGTCTACGAACAGTCACTCGTGCGGGCCGATGATCTCTCGCAGGTCAAGTTTGCCTTTGACCTGAACGGCTGGGTCGGCCTGCTGTATCTCGCCACGACGGCGGCGGATGTGTTGTGGATATGAAGCCCTCAATCGCAGTTGGTGTGACGGGAGCCTCGGGTGCGATCTATGCGGTGCGCACGATCGCGGCATTGATGGAGATTGGGTGCCATCTGGAGATCGTGTTCTCCGACTACGGCAAACGTCTGTTGATGGACGAACTGGGCTCGGATGCCAAGGTGGACCGCCTGCAGGATTTGCTGGAGGCCCGCTATGGCGCGGCCGTGCGTCACGGCACGTTCGTGGTCCACAGCAACAAGGACCTTGGCGCGTCGCTGGCCAGCGGCAGTCATCGGTGCTCGGGCATGGTGATTGTGCCGTGCTCAATGAAGACGCTCGCGGGGGTATCGCTGGGGTTGTCGCGCAGTCTCATCGAACGTGCCGCCGACGTCATGCTGAAGGAACACCGCCGTCTCGTGATCGTGCCGCGTGAAACCCCGATGAGCCTGCCGGCGTTGCGGCATCAGGTGGCCGCCGCCGAAGCCGGCGCGATGATTCTGCCGGCGATGCCGGCGTTTTACCAGCAGCCAAAAACGATCGACGATCTGGCGGATTTCATCGCCGGCAAGATCCTCAACGCCCTCGGGTTCGAACAACACCTGTTCGCGCCGTGGAAAGGGGAGTAGTGGTTTCCACGTCACGTGAGCCGGCGCGTATCTCCGGCATGTTCGATCGCATCGCCTATCGCTACGACCGGATGAACCGTGTGCTCAGCGTCGGGCTCGATCAGCGCTGGCGCGCGCGCGGGATTCGGGAACTGGCCCTCACCGGCACGGAACAGGTGCTCGACATGTGCACCGGCACCGCGGATCTTGCGATCAAGGCCGTGACCACGACAGGGGGCCAGGCCGCGCGTGTGGTCGGTGTGGACTTCGCCGGCGAGATGTTGCGTCTCGGCCTCGACAAGGTGCGCAAGGCCGGCCTGGGCGCTCGCGTCCACCTGGTGCGCGGGGACGCCACCAACGTCCCGCTCCCGGATGCCTCGTTTGACGCCGCGATGGTCGCGTTCGGCATCCGCAACGTCCACAACTACGAAACCGCGATTCAGGAGTTTGCCCGGGTGCTGAAGCCGGGTGGCCGCCTCGCCGTGCTCGAGTTCGGGCGCCCCGAGATTCCCGGCATCAAGCAGTGTTACCGCTGGTACTTCAAGTACCTGCTGCCGATCATCGGCCGCATGGGGTCGAAGCACAATGAGGCCTACAGCTATCTGCCGGCGTCCGTCGATCAGTTTCCTGAGCCGGAAGCCTTCGCGGGCATGCTGCAAGTTCACGGATTTGCCACCGTTCGCACAGTCCCTTTGACCTTCGGCACCGTCTACCTGTATGTCGCCACCCGCGGGTAGACTCGAAGTGCTCCATGTATCTGGATTTTGAAGACCATCGTCCTGAGACGCCCAGCGTCCCGCCCGTCATTTCGCGGCGGGAAGGCGTCCTGTTGTCGCTGGTCCTCCATCTCCTGCTGACGATCGGGTACCTCGTGACCCCGAAAGGGTTCCTCGAGAATGAGGTGGTGCCGGTCACGCCCGTGCCGGCCCGGCAGGACAACGTGCAGTTTGTGATGATGGAACCGCTCATGGAGCGCTCGGTGCCCCCTCCGCCGCAGGCCGAAGCCTCGGACCTGGACCGGCGTGCGACGACGATTGAGCGCCCTCCCAACCCGGAGAACGCGACCCCGTTTTCCCGCGGCAACACGCCTGACAAGGTCGTGGGGGCGCCGCCCGTGGAGCCACCCGGCGGTGATCGCGGAAACGGCCCCGCGACCCCGGATCGGACACCGCCTGCGTCGGACGCGAATGCCATTCTCCAGCAGGAGGCCACCCCCACGCGCGCCGCCGGCGAAGGCCTCGCGCGGTCCCTTCAGAACCTTCAGCAGTACCTGAAGCAGGACAACTACGCGAACGATCGCGGCGGCCAGGCCGAGCAGGACGCCCAGATTTCGTTTGATTCAAAGGGCGTGGACTTCGGCTGGTGGCTGCGGCGCTTCGTGGCGCAGGTCAAGAGCAACTGGTATATCCCGGCCATCGCGCAGATTACGCCCGGCCGCGTCGTTATCACGTTCAATGTGCACCGCAACGGGTTCATCACCGATGTGGAGTTGCTGAAGACGTCCGGTCATCGCGCGCTGGATCAGGCGGCGATCAATGCGCTGCGGTCGTCGAGCCCCACCGTGCCCCTGCCGGCCGAATATCCGGACGACAAGGCCTTCTTCACGGTGACCTTCCTCTACAACATCCTCCGGTGAGTCTCGTCTCTGTGGTCGGGCCCACCGCCACGGGCAAAACTGCGCTCGGGGTCGCGTTGGCCACCGCGCTGAACGGAGAGATCATTTCGTGTGACTCCACCGCTGTCTACCGCGGCATCGACATCGGCACCGACAAGCCGACGATCGAGGAGCGGCAGGGGATTCCGCACCATCTCATTGACGTCGTGGATGCGACGGAGACGTATTCGGCGGCGCGCTTCGCGCAGGACGCGGCCGCCATCGCGCGCGGCATTCGCGCGCGCGGCAGGCTGCCGATTCTTGTGGGCGGCACGGGATTCTATTACCGCGCGCTTGTGCGCGGACTGTTTCCTGGGCCCGCGCGCCACGACGAGATCCGCGCACGCCTCGAGCGCATCGCCAGCCGCCGTGGTGTGGAGCCGCTGCATCGGTGGCTCGCGCGTGTGGATCCCGAGTCTGCGCTGCGGATTCTGCCGCGCGACCTGAAACGGATCGAGCGCGCGCTTGAGGTGTACCTCGTCACCGGACAGCCGTTGACGACCCACTTTGAAAACACCGTCTCGCCACTTGCCGGATGGCGGTTCATCACCCTCGGCCTGATCGACCCGCGCCCCGACCTTGAGCAGCGGGTGGCCAAACGCGTGGATGCCCAGTTCGCTCGGGGTGTCGTGGCTGAAGTCGAGGCGCTGATTGCCTCTGGTGTGCCAGAGACGGCGCACGCGTTCAGCGGGCTTGTGTATCGCCAGATCATCGAGATGCGGCAGGGCGTGCGTGACGAGGCTGCGACCCGCGCCCTGATCGTGCGTGAAAACATGCGCTACGCCCGCCGGCAGGTCATGTGGTTCCGGAAGGAACCCGACGTGCGCTGGCTCACCGGCCCCGGCACTGATCCCGCGATTCAGGCCGAGGCTTTGGCGATGGTGCGTTCTCTTCACCCTCACGGTCCCTCATGGCCCTTCATGGTGAAAAGACACATGGTCGATCAACAATAAGATTCGTGCCCATCACACGCGTCATCGTCATCGTCATGGACTCGGTCGGGTGTGGGGAACTGCCCGATGCGGCGGTGTATGGCGACGAGGGCTCGGATACGCTCGGGCACATTGCAGACGAGGTGCCGCTCCGCGTGCCGACGTTGCGATCGCTCGGGCTGGATCGGGTGGCGCGCATCAATGATGGCGCCAGTGCCGCGGTGCCGCGTCATGGTGGAACCCCGCGCGGCGCGTTCGGGCGCATGGCGGAAGCCTCCCCCGGCAAGGACTCCGTCACCGGCCATTGGGAACTGATGGGCATCGTGCTCGACAAACCGTTCCCGACGTTCCCTCATGGGTTTTCAGCGGAGATCATGGCGGAGTTCGAGCGCCGGATCGGTCGCAGGTCCATCGGCAATGTCGTCGCGTCCGGCACCGAGATCATCGACGCACTCGGACCTGAACACATGCGCAGCGGGGCGCCGATCGTCTACACGTCAGCCGACAGTGTGTTCCAGATCGCGGCGCACGAGGGCATCGTCCCGATCTCCGAGTTGTACCGCTACTGCGAAGTGGCCTTTGACCTTGTCGGCCGGGGACTCGGTGTGGGCCGCGTGATCGCGCGCCCGTTTGTCGGCGGGCCCGGCCACTTCTCGCGCACGTCCAATCGCCACGACTACGCGCTCGATCCCTTCGGTGACACCGTGCTCGATCGCCTCAAAGCCGCCGGTCACCCCGTCGTCGGCATCGGCAAGATCGAAGACCTGTTCGCCGCGCGCGGCCTCACAAAGGCGATTCACACCACGTCTGATGATCACGGCATGGATGTGCTGCTGCAGGAGATGCAGGCGACCGATCGCGGACTGATCTTCGTGAACCTCGTGGACTTCGACACGAAGTACGGCCATCGCAATGACGTCGCCGGGTATGCGGCAAACCTTGAGCGCTTTGATGGGCGTCTGGCGCAGGTCCTGCCGGCGCTCAAGGCTGCCGACCTCCTGATCGTGACCGCGGATCACGGGAACGATCCCGCCACGCCCTCCACCGATCACTCGCGCGAACACGTGCCCGTGTTGTTGTGCGGTGCCGGCGCGACGCCAGGGCACGACCTGGGCACACGGTCGACATTTGCCGACCTGGGGCAGACCGTCGCCACGATTTTTGACCTCGCACCCATGGGGCAGGGGACGACGTTCTTCCCGGCACGGTAGACTGTCCGCATCATGTCGATTCGAGAGCAACTGGAAGCGAGGGAAGACGAGACGCTGGCGCCGCAGGCGTCACGCAGCCGCACAAGCAGGGGGCGGATGCAGGCGGAACCTCCGGATCCAATTCGGCCGATCTTTCAACGCGACCGCGACCGCGTCATTCATTCGAAGTCGTTCCGGCGTCTGAAGCACAAGACACAGGTGTTTTTTGCGCCGGCCGGCGATCACTACCGCACGCGGTTGACACACACCCTGGAGGTCTCGCAGATTGCACGCAGCATCGCCAAGGTCCTGCGCCTGCACGAAGAACTCACGGAAGCCATCGCGCTCGGGCATGACCTCGGGCATCCGCCGTTTGGGCATGCGGGCGAACGCGTCATCGACAAACTCGTGCCTGGCGGGTTCAGTCATCACGAACAGAGCCTGCGCATCGTCGATGTCCTTGAGAACAACCGGCAGGGGCTGAACCTCTCGTGGGAAGTGCGTGACGGCATCGCCCGGCATTCCAAAGGCAAACATGGCCTCCCCGTTGGGGCGCCGCCGGAACACCGCGCGTCCACGATAGAAGGGCAGATCGCCCGGGTGGCCGACATCATCGCCTACGTGAATCACGACATTGACGATGCTGTCCGGGCCGGGGTGCTTGACCCAGCCGACCTGCCGTCCAGCGCCACGACGCGGCTCGGGACGACGTCCTCCCTGCGCATCAACACCATGGTGACCGATGTGGTGACCGAGACCCTCAAGGGTGGCCTCTCCGAGATTCGGATGAGCGACGAGGTGCTCCAGGCGACGTTGGATATGCGGACGTTCCTGTTCCAGGCCGTCTACGAAAACCCCCGGGCAACGGCGGAATTTGAAAAAGCAGCCGGAATTCTGGGGGGCCTGTGGGACAAGCTCCGGGCCCGGCCCGAGCAGTTCCTGGACCCGGTGACCGTCGAATCCGAGGGCCTGGACGCTGCCGCCCGGGACTTTCTGGCCGGAATGACCGACCGCTACGCCGTGGCCCTGTTCGAGGACCTCTTCGTCCCCCGTTCCTGGAGTGTCTAGGACCCCTGGACCCCTGGACTTCTGGACCCCGTGATAAACTCTCCGTTTGCGCTATCGGCCTCGGCCGGTAGAGGGGACCATGCTGCTCGATATCAGTCGCTTACGCCGGGGTGCCGAGGAAGTCAATCGGCAGATTGATCCCGAGGTGTTCGCGGTGCAGACCTCGGATCGGCATGACGAGTACACGGTCAAGGGGGTGACGACGGTGAAAGGCACCGTGCGTCGTGACCAGGGCACCACGGTGGTGTTGGATGCCACAGTGACGTCCACGCTGGAAATGCCGTGCAGCCGCTGTCTGGAGCCGTTTACGGTGCCCGTCAACGCGCACGTGGAGACCCGGTTCGTGCCGGCCGGCGACCTCGCAAAGGTCACCGCCGAGACGGTCAAGTCGGGCGAGATTGAGGACGATGTGGAAGACCAGATACTCGGGTTGGCTGAGTACCGGGACGAAAGCATCGACCTCGGGCATGTTGTGCTTGAGCAGTTTGTGCTGGCACTGCCGATGAAGCCGTTGTGTCAGGACGAGTGCCGGGGGTTATGCTCGGTGTGCGGGGCGAACCGCAACCGTGAGACGTGCGAGTGCAAACAGGAGTGGATCGATCCACGGCTGGCCGCACTCGCTGATTTGAAGAAGCAGTAAGCAGGGATACGAACGATGCCAAATCCAAAACGACGCCATTCCAAACAGCGCACGTCCAAGCGCCGGACGCATGATTCGTTGACCAAGGTCAACTCGATGAACTGCCCGCAGTGTCAGGAGCCCAAGTTGCCGCACCAGGTGTGCGTCAACTGCGGCTTCTACAACGGCCGCCAGGTCCGCGCGGTCAAGGAAGACTAGCCTCTGTTGCGCCCGACCATCGCGGTCGATGCCATGGGGGGCGATCACGCCCCCACTGTGGTCGTCGCCGGCGCGGTCGCGGCGGCGCGCGAGCTCGACGTCGCCATCCGGTTGGTGGGCCCCACGGCCCTCGTGGCGGACGAACTGGCGCGTGTTGTGGACGCTCCGGCGTCCGACTGGCGATCCCGCATTACACAAGTTGACGCGCCCGACGTGATCGGGATGGACGAAGCGCCGCTCGCGGCGCTGCGCCGCAAGCCCGGTGCGTCCATCAAGGTCGCAGTGGACTGTGTCGCGCGCGGCGATGCGGATGCCTGTTACAGCGCCGGCCACACCGGCGCCACGCTGCTCTCGGCCCACGCCGCGTTCGGGCTCGTGGATGGCGCCGAACGTCCCGCCCTGGCGGTCCTGATGCCCACGCTGACCGGTCAGGCGGTGTTACTCGACACCGGTGCCACGCTCGACTGCCGGCCGGAGCACCTCCGGGCGTTTGCCATGATGGGGGCCGCGTACGCCCGCCTCCTCTTGAAGCTGGACGCTCCGCGGGTGGGTCTGCTCTCGATTGGCGAGGAGCCGGGCAAGGGGAACGACCTGATTCGTGAAGCCCACGCGCTTCTGTCGGCGGTCCCCGGTCTCACGTTTGCCGGAAATCTCGATGCCCGCGACATGTTCAGCGGCCACGTGGACGTCATCGTGACGGACGGTTTTACTGGCAACGTTGCCCTCAAGGTCGGCGAGGGGCTGGTGGACACCCTTGAACGCATGCTGAGGCGGGAAGTGGGGCAGTCGACGGCCTCGCGAATCGCGAACTGGCTGGTCGGCCGCGGCTTCAAGCGCCTCAAGGCACGCATGGATGCCGGCGAGCGCGGCGGTGCACCGCTGCTGGGCGTCAACGGCCTGGCCATCGTCGGCCACGGCCGCTCGGAAGCCCGCGCCGTGCGTAACGGCATCGCCACCGCCGCGCAACTTGTCAATGAGGGGCTCGTGGGAAGGCTGAGAGACGCCCTGAGAATGAGGCAATGAGGCAATGGGGCAATGGGGCAATGGAATTCCACAATTCGACAATTCGACAATTCCACAATGGCGCAATGGAATTCCCAGAATTGCGGTAATTGCATGGGCCCATTGAGCCAGTGCCGAATTCCATTGCCTCATTGCCTCATTGCCCCACCGCCTCATTGCCCAATTTGTCTGTCTGTGCTGAAGTAGAAAGACTGTCATGTTCATGTTGACGGGCCGTGTGGCCCTGGTCACCGGCGCGTCACGCGGGATTGGTCGAGCGATTGCCCTGGCACTCGCCTCGGGCGGCGCCCATGTGGTGGCCGCGGCGCGCGGCGACAATGCGGCCGGCACGGTGGATGTGATTCGGGCGGCGGGCGGCAGCGCAGAGATGGCCAGCCTTGACGTGACCGACCCGGCATCGGTCGAGACGGTGGTCTCGGGCGTGCTCGAGCGCCAGAAGAAGATCGACATCCTGGTCAATAACGCGGGCGTCACCCGGGACCAGCTGATGTTGCGGATGAAGCGCGACGACTGGGACGCCGTCATCGCGGCCAACCTGACCGGGGCGTATACCTGTGTGCAGGCGGTGTTGAAGTCGATGGTGAGAGCCCGTCAGGGTCGTATCATCAGCATTACGTCCGTGGTGGGTGAGGCCGGCAACGCCGGTCAGGCCAACTACGCGGCGTCCAAGGCGGGCCTGATTGGGTTCACCAAGGCGCTGGCGCTGGAAATCGCGTCCCGAGGGATTACGGTAAATGCCGTGGCCCCCGGGCTCATTGATACGGACATGACGAAGGCGATTTCCGCCGGGGCCCACGAGGAGTGGGCGAAGAAGATTCCGCTGCAGCGGCTCGGGACGCCCGAGGACATTGCCGCAGCAGTCAGGTTTCTGGCCTCGGACGAGGCAGCGTATATTACGGGACACGTGCTTTCCGTCAATGGCGGGATGCACACTTAAGGGAGGATCGAATGGCCGTCGCAGATCAGGTTAAGAAAATCATCGTGGAACAACTGGGCGTGGACGAGGACGAAGTGACGCAGGACGCGTCGTTTGTGGATGACCTCGGTGCCGACTCGCTCGACACGGTGGAACTCGTCATGGCCTTCGAAGAAGAGTTCAGCATCGAAATTCCCGACGAAGACGCGGAGAAGATCACGCGCGTCAAGGACGCCGTCGAGTACATCGAAAAGCACGCGAAGAAGAAGTGAGCAGGCGCGTCGTCATCACCGGGGTCGGGCTGATCTCGTCCGTCGGTCTGGGGACGGACGCGACGTGGGCGGGGGTGTGTGCCGGCACGAGCGGCATCGGCCCCATCACGCGGTTTGACGCCTCGCAGCATGCGTCGCGGATCGCCGGCGAGGTCAAGGGGTTCGACCCCCTGAACTTCGTGGAGAAAAAAGAGGTCAAAAAGATCGACCTCTTCATCCAGTTCGCCATCGCCGCCTCGCAGTTTGCGGTGGACGATGCGAAGCTGGCGGTGACGCCGGAGAATGCGGACCGGACCGGCGTGTTCATCGCGTCGGGTATAGGCGGGTTCCTGACGATCGAAAACGAGCACAAGGAACTGCTGAACGGCGGTCCGCGCCGGATCTCCCCGTTCTTTATTCCGGCGTCGATCATCAATCTGGCCGCGGGGCACGTGTCGATTCGTTTCGGCGCGAAGGGGCCGAACCTGGCGACGTGCACCGCGTGCACGGCATCGGCGCACGCCATCGGCGAGTCGTTCGAGATCATCCGCCGCGGCGACGCGGATACGATGATTGCGGGCGGGTCGGAGATGGCAATCACGCCGATGGGTGTGGGCGGGTTTGCCGCGATGCGCGCGTTGTCCACGCGCAACGACGAGCCCACGCGGGCGAGTCGTCCGTTCGACAAGGACCGCGACGGCTTCGTCATTGGCGAAGGCGCGGGCATTGTCATCCTTGAGGAGCTCGAGACGGCGAAGGCGCGCGGCGCGCAGATTTATTGCGAAGTCGTCGGCTACGGGTTGTCGTCTGATGCGTACCACCTGACCGGCCAGCCACCTGACGCGGATGGCGCCGTGCGGTCGATGCAGATGGCGCTTCGCAAGGCCGGCATCACGCCCGACAAGGTCGACTACATCAACGCCCACGGCACGTCCACGCCCATCAACGACCCCACGGAGACGTTGGCGGTCAAGCGGACGTTCGGTGAGCACGCGCACAAACTGGTCATGTCCTCGACCAAGTCGATGACCGGACACCTGCTGGGCGCGGCGGGCGGGCTTGAAGCGGGCATCACGGCCCTCGCGGTGCGTCATCAGATTGCTCCGCCGACGGCCAATCTCGACAACCCGGATCCGGCGTGTGATCTCGACTACGCGCCGCACACGGCGCGGCCGATGACCATCAATTACGCGTTGTCGAATTCGTTCGGATTCGGCGGCACCAACGGCACACTGCTGGTGAAGCGATACGACGCGTAAGAAGCGGAGCCCGGCGGCTCCGAAGATAGAGAAGACTCATGAAAATCGCCGTCTGTATCAAGCAGGTCGTTTCACGCGAGTGGCAAGTGCGCGTGAATGATGACAAGACGTGGGTCCGCGATCAGGATGCCGCCTGGGAGCTGAACGAGCCGGATGCCTACGCGCTTGAAGAAGCGCTGCGGCTGAAGGAAAAACACGGCGGCGAAGTGATTGTGGTGTCTGCCGGGCCCGCGCGGGTGACGCAGGTGATTCGTGAGGCCCTGGCGCGTGGCGCCGATCGCGCGATTCACGTTGATGGTGATCACCTCGCGACGGCTGACGCGTTCACCGCCGCCGATGCGCTTGCGGCCGCGATCAAGGACGAAGCGTGTGACCTCGTTCTGACCGGGCTGCAGTCCGACGACCAGGGCTTCGCGCAGGTCGGCGTCATCCTGGCCGAACGCCTCGGGATGGCGCATTCGACGATCATCATGGAAGTGCAGGTGGACGGCTCGACGCTGAAGGTGAAGCGCGAGCTCGAAGGCGGCTGGTTCCAGTGGATCAGCATGCCGCTGCCGGCCGTGCTCACCATTCAGAGCGGCATCAATCAGCTGCGGTACGCCACGCTCAAGGGCATCATGGCGGCCAAGAAGAAGGAGATCAAGGCGGTGGCCGCGCCGGCCGCAGCCGCCGCGCGTCAGCGCATCGTGTCCATTTACGTGCCGGAAAAGACGAAGGCCACGCGCCTCATCGGTGGAACGCCGGCCGAAGCGGCAGCCGAACTCGTCCGTGTCCTGCGCGACGAAGCGAGGGTGTTTTAGTCATGATTCTCGTCATCGCGGAGCAGAAGGACGGCACGCTCAACCGGGCGTCATGGGAGGCGGTCGCGGCCGCGCAGCAAATGGGCGAACCGATCACCATCGTGGTGCCGGGCGCATCGGTCAACGGACCGGCGACGGAACTGGCGGCGGCCGATGTCGCCGGTGTGATCGCCCTCGAACACGCTGCGCTTGGCGCCTACACGCCGGATGGGTTCGTGGCGGCACTGGCGGCGCTTGTGGCGACGGAAGCCCCGTCGCATGTGGTGTTGCCGCACACTTACCAGACGCGCGACTTCGCGCCAAAGCTGGCCGCGCGTCTGAACGCGCCGCTGGTGGCCGACTGTGTCGGTCTGAAGTCGAACGACGGTGCGCACGTGTATGTGCGATTGATGTTCCAGGGCAAGGTCAACGCCGACGTCGTCATCGACGGCCCCGGCCCCCACGTCGTCACCTTCCAGATTGGCGCGTTCCGTGTGGATGCGGTGAAGAAGGGCAGCGCGCCCGCCGCCGTGCGGCAGGTCGCCGCACACGTGGACCCCGCCGCCATCCGTCAGACACCCGAGGCGCCGTTCCGTGAGGCGAAGCAGGCGGTGGATCTCACCCAGGCCGAGCGCATCGTGTCGGTCGGTCGCGGCATCAAGGGCCCCGAGCACATCGAACTCGCGAAACAGCTGGCCGAGGCGCTCCAGGCTGAGCTGGCCGCTTCGCGCCCCATCTGTGACGCCGGCTGGCTGCCGATGGAACGTCAGGTCGGCAGTTCAGGGCAGACCGTCGCGCCGAAGCTGTATCTCGCGCTCGGCATCTCCGGCGCCATTCAGCATGTGGTCGGGATGAAGGGCACCCGGACGATCGTGGCCATCAACAAGGACGCCGAGGCCCCGATCTTCGAAATTGCGGACTACGGCATTGTCGGTGACCTGTTCGACGTCGTGCCGGCGGTGATCGCAGCCCTCAAGACGTAACGTGCTGCCCGACCTGCCCGCGCCAGCGCCGACGCCCGCCGCGGTGCTCGTGCGGGCGCAGCGCTGGGCCGGTGTGGCGCTGCAGTTCTTTTCCGTCCAGCTCCTCCTGCAGGCCACGGCCATCGGCGCAGGCCTCCTCTTCACCAATACGCTCTCGGTTGACCAATTCGCGATCTACACGATCGTGTCCTCAATCCTCGTTACCTTTTCCTTTGTCACCGATCTCGGCAGCTTCTCGGTCCTTGCGTATTTCTTCCACCGGGGCGGGAAGGGGACCGAGGCCTATGCTGCTATCGCTCCGGCCGTCCTGAATGTGCGCCGGTGGCTGTTCGCCGCGCTGGCCCCGGTGGTCGTGGCGGTCATCGTCCGATGGGGGGGCGGCGCCTCACTGACCGCGATGGACCTGGCTGCACTTTCAGCGCTGGTGCTTGCGATCGTCTGGTGGCAAATCGTGGGGACGACCAGGTTGTATGACCTGCGCCTGCACGGACGGTATGGGGAGAGTTACCGCGCCGAGATGGCCGGTGCGCTGGTGCGTCTGGCGCTCGCCGGACTCATCATCTACCTCGGCTGGCGCAATGCGACGGCCGCCGTTGCCACCGCGCTTGCGGCGGCCCTTGTGACGGCGTGGACGTCGAACAGGGGCGCCGGGATGACCACGTCCCTGGACGCGGTGTCTGCGCCGGCCACGCGCGCCGTGGTGAGGTATCTGCTGCCAACGCTGCCTAACGCGGTGTACTTCGTCGTGCAGGGGCAGTTCGTGGTGTGGTTCGCCGCCATCGCTGGTGACGCCAGCTCGGTGGCAAACATTGGCGCGCTTGGCCGGTTGGGTCTGGTGGTGGGGGCGTTTGGGGCGCTGACGTCCGTCGTGTTCGTACCGCGCCTTGCCGCGACAACCACTGACCGGCTTTTCACAAGACGGTTCCTGCAGTTTGGCCTGATTCAGACCGCGGTTGCGGCAGGACTGCTGGCCGCAGCCTGGGTCGCACCACGCGCGTTTCTTTTTGTTCTGGGGCCGACGTATTCAGGGCTGACACACGAGTTGCACCTCATGATTCTCGCGTCGGGCCTGAGTCTGCTCGGCGGGTACCTCGTGGCGGTCAATAGCGCCCGGTCGTGGAATCGGTGGCAGCCGATCGGGTTGCTGGTGTTGATCGCCACGCAGATCGTGCTTGCGGCCAATCTGCCACTGGGCACCACCGCAGGGGCCCTGTGGTTCGGCGTGGGGTCGGCGGCGGTGGGTCTGGCGGTCCAGGCGGCCATCGCCGTCCTTGGGCTCACGCGGCCGGGATGGGTGAAGTGGTAGCGGTGCCGCGCATCGCGTTTGGCGCCAACGCGGTGCTGGGTGCGGGAGGCCAGGGCGAATTCCTGCGCGCGATGGTGCATGCGCTCGAGTGCTGGGAGCAGTCGGTGGTGTACGCGCGGTCAGCGCAGTCCTCGTCGGGCCGCTGCATCAGTCTGCCGTTTGCAGGTGGGTGGCGGCGTCGGGTGTTTGATGCGCTTCTGGTCATGCCTGGGCTCCGGGGCCGATCGGATTGGCTCACGTCGCTTGATGACGAAGACTTTGATGCTCGGTTGATTGACGCCGCCCGGCCCGCCGACCTCTTTGATGGGGTGATGGGCCACTGTGTTCTCGCCACAAAGGAAGAGCCGCTGCGGTCCGCGCGTCGCGTTGTGACCAGCCTCAACACGCATATTCAGCATCTCGATCGCGTCATGCGAGACGAGGCGCGGCGGGTGGGGTCGTCGGCGCCGACGTTCGTGTCTCCCCGCATGGTGCGCCGGGTGCTCGACGAATTGGAGCGTGCGTCTGCGGTGCGGGTCTGCTCCGAGGCGGCGCGCCGGACGTTTGTGGAGCACGGCGTGGAGGCCGCCCGGGTCCACGTGATTCCGATCGGGATCAATCTCGACCATTTCAGGCCGATGCCGAAGGCCGACAACGTGTTCCGGGTGCTGGTGGTGGCGTCAGTCACTCCACGCAAGGGCGTGCACGATGTGATGGCTGCGTTTGAACGCGCGCGCCTGTCGAACGCGGAGATGGTGATTATTGGCGGCACGGGTGATCGCTGGGGCAAACAGATTGTCGCGGAGTACACGCAGCGATGCCCGGCGATCCGGCTCGAACATCGTGACGTCAATCGCGAACCCGTGGCCGAGCACTATGGGCGCGCGTCCGTGCTCGTCCACGCGGCGGTGGAGGATGGGTTCGGTCTGGTGATTCCCCAGGCGCTCGCGTGCGGACGTCCGGTGGTAGCCACGCGCGAGAGTGGGGCGAGTGAGGTGATTCGCGACGGGGAGACAGGATTTGTCGTCGCCGCACGTGACGTGGACGCGCTGGTCGATCGCCTGCGCCTGTTGCACGCCGACCCGGCGCTCACTGGCCGGATGGCAGAGGCCGCGCCGGCCAGTGTGGCTCACCTCTCGTATGCCGCCCATGCGGCGGCTGTAGGTCGGCTCTACCGGCAGGTGCTCGGCTAGCGGGGCGCGGAGTTATCTGATCACCAGCAGGCGATGGTTGGCAGCGTGCAGGAACTGCACGCCATCCTCCATGACGATGGCGCTGTCTTCGATCGGCACGCGCAACTTCCGGCCGCCCCACTCGGCGATCGGGGAGTAGGCGAAGTACTCAAACGATAGCATGTGCTGACGATGCAGCGTGAAGGTCTGCTGCAGCGGCTGCCAGGTGGTCATCGAGGGCCCGACATCGTGGCCGGCGTTGCCCACCGGGTGGAAGCCGTAGGCGACGTCGGTCCTGTCGTCGGCGTTCGGCCGGTTGAACGCGATGACGCCATAGCCGGCCTTCGCGAGGGCCGCGTCCATCGCCTTCATCGTTTCCGCCGCCGTCCGGCCCGGAGACAGGGCCGGCTTGATCGCGTCCCGCACCTTGATGGCCTTGTCGAACGCCGACTGGATGCTGGCCGGAGGACGCGTCTCGCCCGGTTTCAGGACGTACGCCACCCGCTTGACATCGGTCGCCATGTTCATCAGGACCACGCCCCAGTCGATCATGATCACGTCGCCCGGCTGCACGACGTACGCACTTGACGTGGCCACGATGCCATCGGGGCCGGTGACGTAGACCGATGGCATGTCGAACGAGGACCCGAGGCCGCGTTCGAGCAGGCGATCCTGCAACCACCAGGCGGTCTCTTCCAGCGAGGTCTTGCCCGGGGTGATCACTTCGTTTGAGAGCGCGCGTTCGGCCAGTTGGACGGCGATGCCGGCGGCCTCGCCGTAGGCGACGACCTCGGACGCCACCCGATGCGAGCGGAAGTCGCTGACCAGCCGCTCGGCGCTGACAAGGCGTGTGCTGTAGGGTTCGCCGAGGGTCTTCACCAGGTGTGCGTGCATCGTGTACGTCAGGCCGTCGGCCGTGCCCATTTCCTGCGACATGTTGACGCCGATGCGTTTCGGGTCACGCGCGCGGACGAATTGGGCGAGTTGCGAGGCGGGACCGAAGATGTCATAGGCGCCCGACTGTTCGAGCATGTAGCCGGAGGGGCCAAGTGCGGCGCGTTCGACCGTCCCTGGTCCCCGCACCGTGAAGACGTAGTAGCCGATGCCGGTGACGTACCCGCGGCCCAGATCCTCCCACAGCGGGTCGGTGTGGTTTTCCTTCACGGCCACGATCCACATGTCGATGGCGGAGTCGCGCATCGCCTTGGGCAGGATCTGTTCGAACTTGTCGAGCCGAATCTGCCGCTGCAGTTCCCAGCGGCGGCGCGCCTCCTGAGCGTGGGCGGTCAGCGACGAGGCGATGATGGCCAGCAGGGCGAGCAGGCCGAGCGCAGTGCGGGCGTGGGGACGTTCCATCGCGGCATTCTACCGGCGTCAGACCCCCAGGTCGAAATGCCTGAGGTCGGTCATCGCGCGCCGGGTCGAAGCCCGGCGACCGCTTCATCGGGAGTCACGCCGTCACGCCTTCAGCAGTGAGAGGATCGCGTCCACGGATTGTTTCGCGTCGCCGTAGAGCATCCTGGTCTTCGGCTTGAAGAACAGCGGATTTTCGACGCCTGCGTAGCCGGCCCCCTTGCCGCGTTTGAAGACGATGCAGGCGGCGGATTCCCAGGCGTGGAGCACCGGCATGCCGGCGATCGGGCTCGACGGATCATCGAGCGCGCTCGGGTTCACGATGTCGTTGGCGCCGATGACGAGCACGACGTCCGTCGTGGGGAAGTCCTGGTTGATCTCGTCCATCTCAAGCACGATGTCGTACGGGAGATTGGCTTCGGCCAGGAGCACGTTCATGTGGCCGGGCAGACGGCCGGCGACCGGATGGATCGCAAAACGCACGTTCTTGCCGGCCTCGCGAAGAATCTGGACGATCTCCTTCACCGGGTGTTGCGCCTGCGCGACCGCCATGCCGTAGCCCGGTACGACGATCACAGACGTGGCGGCTCTCAGCAGGCCGACGACCTCTTCTGCGGAGGTCGGGACCAGATCCCCCGTGATCGCCGCGCCACCCCCGGCCGGCGCGGCCCCTTCCTCCGCGCCGAAACCGCCGAGGATGACTGAGACAAACGACCGGTTCATCGCGCGACACATGATGTAGCTCAGAATGGCGCCTGATGACCCGACGAGCGCACCGGTGATGATCAGCAGGTCATTCGACAACATGAAGCCGGCCGCCGACGCCGCCCAGCCGGAGTAACTGTTCAGCATCGACACCACGACCGGCATGTCCGCGCCGCCGATGGCCATCACGAGGTGAATGCCGATAAGGCCCGCGATGGCCGTCATGATGAGAAGCTCCGGCAGGCCGTCGTGGCCCTTGCCCAGATACACCCAGCCGAGCCATACACACGCGATGATCATCGCGAGGTTCAGCAGATGCCGCCCCGGCAGGAGCAGCGGCTTGCTGCGGATCACCCCCTGGAGTTTGCCCCAGGCAATGATCGAGCCCGTAAAGGTCAGGGCGCCGATGAAGATGCCGAGGTACGTCTCGACATCGTGGATGGTCTTGTCGATGCCGGTGAGTTCCACGGCCGGCGCCATATGGTTGCTGATCCCGACAAGCACGGCCGCGGCGCCGACAAAACTGTGGAGCAGCGCCACCAGTTGCGGCATGTCCGTCATGGCCACGCGCGCGGCCACCAGAGCGCCGATGATGGACGCCACCGCCAGCACGCCCAGCAGCGTCGGCGAGACCAGGATGCCCATGTGGAGGGCCACCGCCAGCACGGCAATCAACATGCCGAGTGCGCCGAACTGATTGCCGCGCCGCGCGGTCTCCGGGTGTGAGAGCCCTTTCAGACTCAGGATGAACAGAACGGCTGCGGCGAGATACGACGTAGTAAGAAGCGACGTGGTCATCGTCATCGGCGGAACATCTTCAGCATGCGGTGGGTCACGAGGAAGCCGCCGGAGATGTTCAGGGCAGCCAGAAAGATGGCGATGGCGCCGATGATGCTGGCCGCGGACGTCAGGCCCCCACCAATCTGCAACATGCCCCCGATGACGATGATGCCGCTGATGGCGTTGGTGACGCTCATGAGCGGCGTGTGCAGCGCGGGCGTCACACTCCAGACGACCTGGTAGCCAATCACGCACGCGAGGACAAACACCGTGAGGTGCGTGAGGAAGTTCTGCGGCGCGCCAAGGCCAATCAGAAGCAGCGCCACTCCGACCACACCAATGACCGTCCACGACGTATTCCCCGCAGGGGCCCCGTGGCTACTCGGCTTGGCAGCTGGGCGCGGCTGGGCGGATGGGGGCGATGTAGGGCGCGCTGGGGTTGAGCGCGCCACGTCCGCAGGGGGAGGCCAGGAGAGCACCCCCTCCTTGACCACCGTCATCGGCCGCACGATGTCATTCGCCTCGTCAATCCCGCACCTGGCCGCGCCGCCCATCTCGTCGAGCAAATGCACAATGTTCTGCGCGTAGAGCGACGACGCCTGCAGGGCGAGTCGTGAGGGCAGGTCCGTGTATCCGATGATGGTGACGCCGTCGATGGTCACGGCCTCTCCAGGGGCCGTCAACTCACAGTTGCCCTGCATTTCCGCCGCAAGGTCCACGATGACTGACCCGCGTTTCATCGACCGCACCATGTCGGCGGTGATGAGCACCGGCGCCCGTTTGCCGGGGATCAGGGCGGTGGTGATGATGACGTCCACCTCTTTGGCCTGCGCGGCGAACAAGGCCATTTCGGCGGCAATGAACGCGGGGCTCATTTCCTTGGCGTAGCCGCCCTGCCCGGTGCCGTCCTCGTCAATCTCCACCTGCAGGAATTCGGCGCCCATCGACGCGACCTGTTCCTTCACGGCCGGACGCGTGTCGAAGGCGCGAACAATGGCGCCGAGCGCGCGGGCGGCGCCTATCGCGGCAAGCCCCGCCACGCCGGCACCAATCACCAGCACCTTGCACGGCAGGATCTTGCCGGCTGCGGTCGTCTGGCCGCCCATCGGGCGCTGCAGCATGTGGGCCGCCTCAAGCACCGCGCGATATCCCGACAGGTTGCCGGTGGAGGACAGGGCGTCCACCTTCTGCGCCCGGGTGGTCCGCGGCACCTGGTCCATGGCGACAGCCGTGACGCCGCGCGCCATCAGCCGCTCTACCAATGGCCCATTCTGTGCGGGATACAGGTAACTGATGAGTGTCTGGCCGGCACTCAACCGGTCGACCTCGGCCTCCTGTGGCGGGCGGACCTTGACGACGACGTGTGCCGCCCAGGTCTCGTCGGTGGACGCGATGCGCGCCCCCGCCGTGACATAGGCATCGTCGGCAAACCCGGCCGCGAGGCCGGCGCCCGATTCAACAAGCGTTGTGAAACCGAGTGACTGAAGTTTTGTAACAGAGTCCGGTGTGGCTGCGACGCGGCGTTCCCCGGGGATGGCCTCTTTGGCGATGCCAACGATCATGGAGTCATTGTACTCACTGTCGCGTTATTGAGGATTGAGGAGGGAGGATTGAGGATTGGCAATTGCTCAATTGGGGAATTGGGGAATTGGGGGATTGGGGGATTGATTGAGGTATTGGGGGATTGGGCCCCGCAATCCTGCAATCAATCTCTCCATTCAGCAATCTCCCAATTGCCAATCCTCAATCCTCCCTCCTCAATCCTCAATAACAACGATTCTCGATATGATTCCTGCATGAACGACGTCTGGGCATTCCGGATCGTATTTGTCGCCTTTGTGGCGGGGTTTCTGGCGCAGATGTCCACGCGGCTGAAGTTGATTCAGGCGGCGCCGAACAACTTCACGTTTGACCACCTCGGAGCCCGGTTGGATCGGTTCGTCAGCGAGGTGATCTTCCAGTCAAAGGTGATCTCGGCTCGGAAGGCTGCAGGCATCGCGCACCTGGCGGTCTTCTGGGGGTTCGTGGCGTTTGGCGGGTACACCGCAGCGGAGATGCTGCGGGGGTTGGGCCTCGTGGACGTCACCCACACCACGCCGTTTCTGGTCTACAAGTGGGCGCTGGCGCCGTTTGCCGCAGGCGTGTTGGTCGGCATCAGCGGCCTGGCCATTCGCCGCGGCATTGTTCGGCCGGCCGGGCTGGGCGCCACTGTCTCCAAAGAGTCGCTGCTCATCGCGTTTTTCATCGCGATGCTGATGGTGACCTACTTCGTGAGTTTCGTGTACGAGACCGATACCATCGGGCGGGTGAACTGGTGGGTCCACATGGTCATCATCCTGGTCTTCATGGTGCTCGTGCCGAATTCGAAACACCTCCACCTGATTCTGTCGCCGGCGACGGTGTTTCTGAAGTCACCGATTCTCGGGACCGTTCCCAATCTGGATTTCGAAAAGGAGCAGGTGGGGCTCGAGACCGTGAAGGACCTGCCGTCAAAGACGGTACTCGACGCGTTTTCGTGTGTGGAGTGCGGACGCTGCCAGGACAACTGCCCGGCGTTTGGCACGGGGAAGCGGCTGAACCCGAAGATGATTCCGCTTCAGAACGAAGCGGCCCTTCTGGCGGGGGAGATGGACAAGCGCCTGCTGGACGTCTACGACCAGGACGTCCTCTGGCAGTGCACGACGTGTGGCGCCTGTGAGCAGGCGTGCCCGGTCGGCGTGGAGCACCTGCCGAACATCATCGGTGCCCGTCGAGGCCTCGTCTCCAACGGCGAAGCGCCTGAGTTCCTGACGCCCCTGTTCACGAACCTCGAGCGGCGACAGAACATCTGGGGGCTGATGTACGACCAGCGGGCCAAGTTCGTGCAGTCGGCGGCGCTTGAGACGTTCGACCCGACGAAACACGAATACCTGGTGTGGCTGGGATGCGCCGGGGCATTTGAAGCCGACTATCAGAAGTCGATGCGTTCGCTCTTTGACCTGCTGCGCTCCCGCGGCAAGACGTTCGGCGTGCTCTCGAAGGAACGCTGCACCGGGGACGTCGCAAAACGCACCGGCAACGAATACATGTATCAGGAGCTGGCGACCCAGAACATCGAGGACCTGAAGGCCGCGGGTGTCAAGAAGATCGTCACCTCCTGCCCGCACTGCGTGAAGACGATCGGCCACGACTATCAGTTGATGGGCTACGAGGTCGAAGCTGTGCACTCGGCGTCGCTCATCGAGGAACTGACCCGCGACGTCCTGCTCGAATGGGGCGAAAAGGACAACGTGACGTACCACGACCCCTGTTATCTGGGCCGGTATGCCGGTGTGCACGCCGAGCCTCGTGCGCTGCTTGAGCGATTCGGTGCGACAGTGACCGAGCCCGCGCGCCATGGCGACAATCCCTTCTGCTGCGGCGCGGGAGGCGGCTTGTTGTTTGAGGAGCACGAGTCCGGCAAACGCATCAGTCAGGAACGGTTCGAGCAACTGGAGGCCACCAAGGCTGGCACGGTGGTCATGGCGTGCCCCTTCTGCTCGATCATGCTCAAGGGCGCGCAGGCCTCCACCAACGCGCCGGTGCAGATGGTGGACCTGATGACCTACGTGGACGGCAAAATGAAGGCGCTCAAGCCCAAGTGCGCGCCTGAAGATCGGACCTGATGGCTGCAGATTCCGCCTGGCGTGAGTCCCGGGCGAAACGGGCGCAGGTGTCGGCCATCGCCACCCTCGGCTGGCCCATCATCGAGGCGCTTGCGGGCACGTGGACCTATCGCGCCACGGGAGCCGGCCACCTGGACGCGCTCACACGTGTTGGCGAGGTGCCGATTCTGGCCTTCTGGCACGGCCGCATTCTCGAAGGTGTGCCGTACTTCCGTGACCGCGGCATTGTCGTCATCACCAGTGAAAATTTTGACGGCGAATGGATCGCGCGCATCATTGCGAAGTTCGGCTACGGCGCGGCGCGTGGCTCCTCGTCGCGTGGTGGCGCGAAAGCGCTGGTACAGATGCGTCGCACGTTGGCGGCAGGGCGGCCGGTCGCCTTCACGGTCGACGGCCCGCGCGGCCCCGCTCGCGTCGCGCAGCCCGGTGCCGCGTGGCTCGCCGGCGCGACTGGTCATCCGATTGTGCCGTTTCATCTTGAGGCGGATTCGTCGTGGACCGCGCGCAGCTGGGACCGCCAGCAGATCCCCAAACCCGGCGCGACGATTGCGATCAATATCGGCGAACCGCTGTACATCGCGAACACCGAGGAGGCGACGGTGGAGCAGGGACGGCTGGAGTTGGAAGCGGCCTTGCGGAGCCTGGAACAATCCCTCAATCCCCAATCCCCCAATCCAAATCCTCAATCCTCAATCCTCAATCCTCAATAACGATGCTCCTCCTGTATTCCCCCAGATTCTCCGAACACTGTCCTCCGCCCGGCCATCCGGAACGCATCGAACGTGGCGAAGTGTTGGAGGCTGTCGCGGTCTCGTTCGCGGCCCGTGGCGGCATCGTCCGCGAACCGCGCATGGCGACACGCGAGGAACTCGCGCGCATCCATACCGCGGCGTATCTCGATTCGATTGAGGCGACGGCGGATCGCGCGGTGATGATTGACGACGACACGTATACGAGCCCGGAGACGTATGACGTGGCGCGGCTTGCGGCGGGCGCGACGATCGAAGCCGCGCGTCATGCATGGACCACCGGGGAAGCGGCGATGGCGCTTGTGCGTCCACCGGGCCATCATGCCGAGCCCCACAAGGCGATGGGCTTCTGTTTTTACGGCAACGTCGCTGTGGCCGCGGCGGCACTCAGAGCCGAGGGGGCGGCACGGGTCGCGATCGTGGACTTTGACGTCCACCACGGCAACGGGACCCAGGCGGCGTTTGACAGCGATCCGTCCGTGTTGTTCATCTCCAGCCACCAGTACCCGTTCTGGCCCGGCAGTGGGGCCGAGACCGAGCGTGGCAGAGGCGCGGGTGAAGGGTTCACGTTGAACCTGCCGATGCGTGCGGGCGCCGGCGATGACGACGTGCTGGGGGCGTACGAGGCGCAGGCGCTGCCGGCCCTGGATGCGTTCCAGCCTGACATCGTGCTGGTCTCTGCGGGGTACGACGCCCATTACAAGGACCCGCTCGGTGGACTTCGGATGACAACCGAGGGATTCGCCCGGCTCTCAGGGATGCTCGGTGACGCCGCCCGCCGCCTCTGTGGCGGCCGGATCGCCGTGGTCACGGAAGGCGGCTACGACCTCAATGCCCTGCGGGAAGGCATCGAGGCGACCATCAACGTCCTCGGGACTTCGGGACTTCGAGACTAAAATAGCCGGGTGAGTTCGTATAAGCCCCAAGACATCGAGCAGAAGTGGCAGAAGCACTGGGCGGATACCCGTGCGTTCGAGGTGACCGAAGACCCGTCCAAGCCGAAGTTTTATTGCCTGGAGATGTTCGCCTACCCGTCCGGGCACGCCCACGTCGGGCACGTGCGCAATTACATGATTGGCGACATCATGGCCCGCACCATGCGGATGCGCGGGTTCAACGTGCTGCATCCGTTCGGGTGGGATGCCTTCGGCCTGCCGGCCGAAAACGCCGCCATCAAGAACAATCTGCACCCAGAGACGTGGACGCGCGCGAACATCGCGCACATGAAGGGGCAGCTGCAGCGCCTCGGCATCAGCTACGCCTGGGAACGCGAACTCGCGACCTGCGACGCGATTTATTACAAGTGGAACCAGTGGCTCTTCACCCGCATGTTCGAGAAGGGGCTGGCGTACCGCCGGCGCTCGAACGTCAACTGGTGCGAGAGCTGCCAGACCGTGCTCGCCAATGAGCAGGTCGTCGACGGCGGCTGCTGGCGCTGCGGCACCACGGTCACCCTCTGTGAACTCGAACAGTGGTGCCTCCGCATCACCGCGTATGCCGATGAACTGCTGACCGCCGCAGAAGAGCTCTCGCAGTGGCCTGAAAAAGTGCTGACGATGCAGCGCAACTGGATCGGACGGTCTGAGGGTGCGCGCGTTCGCTTCGGCGACATTGAAGTCTTCACCACCCGTATCGATACCATCTACGGTGCGATGTTCGTGATGCTCGGGCCTGAACATCCGATGGTCGAGCAGTTCGCGGCGGCATCGCCGGATCCGGCGGGCTTCCGCGCGAAGGCCGCGAAGTTCCGTGCACAGGACAAGTCCGCGCGGATGACGGGCGAGGTCGAGAAGGAAGGCTTCGACACCGGTCGCACGGTGACGAATCCGTTCACCGGCAAGGAAGTGCCGGTGTGGGTGGCGAACTTCGTGCTCGGCGATTACGGCACGGGCGCCGTGATGGGCGTGCCCGCGCACGATCAGCGCGACTTCGAGTTCGCGCGCAAATACAACCTGCCCGTACGCGTCGTCGTGCAGCCCGAGGGCGGCACACTTGATGGCGACACGCTGACCGAGGCGTACGACGGCGATGGCGCGCTCGTGGAGTCCGGCGAGTGGAACGGCCTGCCCTGGCCAGAGGCGAACCGCCGGATGACCGCGGAGGCTGCGACACGTGGCATCGGCGAAGGCACCGTGCAGTACCGGCTGAAGGACTGGGGCATTTCCCGTCAGCGGTACTGGGGCACGCCGATTCCGATCATCCACTGCCCGTCGTGCGGCATGGTGCCTGTGCCCGACAAGGATCTGCCGGTCGAATTGCCGACCATCACCGAGTTCACCGGCCGCGGCGACTCGCCGCTGGCGCAGGTGCCGGAGTTCGTGAATGTGCCGTGCCCGAAGTGCGGGACGGCGGCGCGACGTGAGACCGACACGATGGACACGTTCGTGGACTCGTCGTGGTACTTCTTCCGGTTCTGCGACCCGCACAACAACGGCCTCCCGTTTGATCCGAAGAAGGTCGCGTACTGGGGACCGGTGGACTTCTACAGTGGTGGCGTCGAACACGCCATCCTGCACCTTATCTACTCGCGGTTCTTCAGCCGGGTGTTCCGCGACATCGGTCTGGTCACCATCGACGAGCCGTTCACACGCCTGCTGACCCAGGGCATGGTGCTGCGCCACGGCGCGGTCATGTCCAAGTCCAAGGGCAACGTCGTGGATCCCGACGACATGATCCGGCAGTTCGGCGCGGACGCGCTGCGCCTGTACGTCATGTTTGTGGCGCCTCCCGAGAAGGAAGTCGAGTGGACCGACACAGGCCTTGAGGGCGCGTTCCGGTTCCTCAATCGCGTGTGGCGCATCGCCGACCATTGCACCGACGTCATCCGGCCGGCACCTCCGGTCGCCGGGCTTTCGTTCGACGACGCCGACCGGAACATGCGGCGGAAGACGCACAGCACCATTCGCCGCATCACCCAGGACATCGACCCCCGCGTGCACCTGAACACGGCTGTGGCGGCACTCATGGAACTCGTGAATGAGCTGTATGCCTACGCCGAGCTGCGCGGTGTGCGCCCCATGGGTGTGGATGATGAACCGCGCGCCTCGGTGGATCGTGTGGAGACGGCCGCCGTCCTGCGCGAAACGATCGAGGCCCTGGTCCTCATGCTCTCGCCATTCACCCCGCACATGTGCGAGGAGTTGTGGGCGCAAATGGGGCATGCTGAAGGAGTCGTCGCCGCCGGCTGGCCGGTGAGTGATGACGAGGCGGCGCGGGAAGAATTGATTGAGATTCCGGTGCAGGTCAACGGCAAGCTCCGCGCACGGCTCACCGTGCCGGCCGACTCGACACCGGAGGCGAACATCGCGCTGGCGCTGGCGTCTCCTGAGGTGAAGAAATGGACCGACGGCAAACAGGTCGTGAAGGTGATTCACGCGCGTATCGAGCAGCCGATCAGCATCGTGGTGAAGGGATGAGCGCGCGTCGCAGTCTGGCGCTGGTTCTCCTCCTGCCCCTGCTCGTCTCTGCGTCCTCATGCGGCTACGCGCTGGCCGGCCGCGGTTCGTTCCTGCCTGAGTACATCCGTATTGTCGGGGTTCCGGCATTTGTGAATCAGACATCGACATTCGATTTGGACCGCGTGTTGACCGACGCCGTGCGTCGCGAGTTCGCAGGCCGTGGCCGGTACACCGTTCAGCCGGATGCCACCAATGTGGATGCGGTGTTGACCGGCACGATTACGAGTGTGCGGCTCGATACCACGGCGTTCACCACCGGCAGCCAGGCATCGCGCGTGGCGCTGGTCGTCATGGCGTCGTTTGAGTTCAGGGACCTGCGCGAGAACAAGGTGCTCTGGTCAAATGCCGCCCTGCAGTATCGCGAGGAGTACGACGTGTCGACGACAACCGGCACCGATGTCACCGCGTTCTTCGGGCAGAACACCAACGCGATGCAGCGCCTCTCGCAGAACTTCTCCCGATCGGTGGTCACGTCGATTCTTGAAGCGTTTTAGGTAGGGACGTGCCGAACCTCGACGTTGACGCCCTCCGCACCCACATCAAGAAGCGCGAGTTGCAGCGCGTGTATCTGTTTGTCGGCGAGGACGTAAAACTCGCGGGCCAGATGGTCGATGCGATCGAAGGCACCGTCGACGAGGCCGACCGGCCGTTCGCGGTGGACCGTGTGTATGCCGCGGAGCCGGGCGGCTTTCCTGTCGACATTGCCGCCTCCTGTCGCAGCCTGCCCATGCTCGGCGACCGCCGCCTCGTCATTGTCATGCGCGCCGAAAAGCTGTTGAAGCCAAAACGCGCCGGGAAGTCGTCCGACGAGGACGAGGAAGAAGCGGGTGACCCCGGCGACACGGACTCTGCCGCAAGCGACATGACGCCGCTGGAGGATTACCTCGCGGCACCATCTGACTTTGCGACGCTGGTGTTTGTTGCGACTGAGATCGACCGTGGGCGACGCTTCACCAAACAACTGGTCGCGAAGGGGCACGTGGTGGAGTTTGGCGGCATCCGCGCGGAAGGGGCCCGAGGGTCGCCGAATGCGTCGGACATCGCGGCTGCGCAGGCCGGGGCGGCCAGGTTCATCCAGGAAGAGATGGTGCGCGAGGGCAGGACCATTGAGCCCGGCGCGGTGAAGATCCTGACCGCCCGCTCAGGCGGCGACATTTCGAAACTGCGCGGAGACATCGAGCGCCTCTTGCTGCTCACGCAGGGTGCTGCGACGATCACCGTGGCCGACGCGGACGAAGTCGCCACTGGCGGCGCGCAACTCGACGATTGGGGCCTGACCAATGCCATCGGTGATGGCGATGCGGCGAAGGCCCTGCGTGAAGTTGCGCTCAGGTTCGACCGCGGCGACTCGCCGCATCAGATGCTCGGCCAACTCCGCTGGTGGGTGTCGAATCGCCTGGTCGAGTCGGCTCCGGATCGCGTGAAGGCCGCGCTGGACGCGTTGCTCCGTACCGACCTCGCCCTCAAGAGCTCCGGCGGGGAAGACCGCGTGCTGATGGAGCGGCTCATTGTTGAACTGACAGGCCGGGCGATCCCGAAGCGATCCTTCGGCGGGGGCTACGGGCGTCGCTGACGGCTATGTGTTGCCAACGGTCATGCGAGCGCCCCTCACACTGACCCACAAGCCCGCGAGTGCGACAAGCGCACAGACGGCACCGACGGCCAGCGTCGCGCCGATCCAGATTACGATTCCCCCGAGGTTCCCATGCGCATGTATTTGGCCCTGCTCCTTGCCGCCCTGACCTGGCAGGCGCCGCCTGACCGGCAGAGACTCCTGACGCCTTCCGACCCGGCGTTCACGACCCCCGCGCCGGAGCAGTCGCGCGTCCGCCTGGACACCACCGCGGGCGTCGTCATCATTGAAGTCCTGCGCGCATGGGCCCCGTTGGGTGCTGACCGCTTCGTGAACCTCGTGCGGCATGGCTACTACGACGAGGCGCCGCTGTTTCGGGTGCGCCCGAAGACGTGGGTGCAATTCGGGATCGCGGGCGATCCCAAGGTCGCGCAGGCCTGGCGGCAGCGGACGTTCCCCGATGATCCGTTTCGCGAAACGAATGCGCGCGGCACGGTCGCGTTCGCCTTTGCGGTGCCGCATGGCAGGACGACCCAGGTGTTCATCAATCTGACCGATAACGCGGCGACCCACGACAAGGAGCCGTTTGTCCCGTTTGGCCGGGTTGTGGAGGGCATGGACGTAGCGGACCGGTTCTTCGCCGAGTACGGCGAGGGGCTCGGCGGCATTCGTGCCGGAAAGCAGGATGCCGGCTTCGCGGAAGGCGCCGGGTTCTTCAGGCGTGAATTCCCGAAGCTGGATTGGATTCAGCGCGCGACACTTGTCACGCGCTGACCGACCCTCCTACCGCTCGCCGATGAGCTGCCAGCGAATGAGCGACACGGGAATCATGCCCGCGCCGTTCACGTCGTCGAAGAAGCCCTTGAGCGAGAAGCGATCGCCGAGCTGGTGCGCGCGGGTGCGCAGCAGGTCGTCGATCAGGGCCTTGCCGGTCACGTAACTCGTGCCGTATCCGGGCTGCCGCAGGTAGAGCTGCTGCTCGAACCCGAGCAGATCGAGGTCGGGCCGCATCCAGCCGCGCGGCGTCCACTGCACCTGAAACGCCTTGGCCTTCGCAATGTCGAATTCGTTGGCCTGTGCGTAGAGGGAAGCGAGGCCGCGAGCGGCGCGTTGCGCCAGCATGATCCAGACGATTTCACGCGCGCGCGGGTTGTCGTCGTAGTACCCCGCGTGCATGACGATTTCCTCAAACGCGGTGGCCATGCCTTCGGACCGGCTGTCCCAGACGTTATAGAGCCACGCCTTGCGGCGAATTGGGCTCGGGTGGGGAAGCGCCTTCAGCCACTCGTGATCGAACCAATGGTAGAAGTGCGTGTACAGCGTCACGGGCTCATGGTGTGTCGCGATCGCAAAGAAGTTACGGCTCGCCTCGGGCACGAAGCCTCCCATGTGCCGTCGGAGCGCCGGCTCAAGGTAGTCCTGCACGGTCAGCACAGGCGCGTTCTTCAGGAAAGCCATGAACTTCGTGATTCCGGCATCGGCGCGCGCGGCAAACTCCTCCTGATTCCGCACCATCGTCAGCTGCGGCAGGTGCCTGTTGCGCTGTTCTTCAAGCTTCAATGAGGCGTGGGCGCGATTGAGTTCGCGTGTCAGCAGTGCGACTTCCTCTTCCCACGACATGGGCACCAGGTGGACGTTGCGCAGGCTCCAGGTGTACTGCTCCTTGCCGATGCCTGACGGGCCGGTCTTCGACGACGCCTGCGATTCGAGCCACTGGACAAAGGCGGCGGTGGCCGACGAGGCCTCAGTCACAGCCGCCCGCAGCGCGGGGCCGGCGGTGGCCGTGCGTTCGGCGAGTCGTGCGAGGTCGGCCACCTGCGTCTGCATCGTGCCGGTGCCGGTCAACCAAAGGTCGCGGGCGTTGCCGGTGAGATTACGGCGCGCCTGCGTCAGCAGGGGAGAGACGGTCCGGAGTTCCGCAGCGAGGCGGGCTTCCTCCGCCGGCGACAGCGGGAAGGTATACGTCCACAGTTCCACCACGCCGTGATGCGTTGGGCCTTCGTGCTCCGGTGTATCGGACTGCGCGGTCCAGAGGGTCTTGTAGAACGCGGGGTCGCGGACCCAGGGCTGGAGCACACGCAGATAGAACTCGTGGCCGTTCAACTGGGCGCGCACGAGGGCGTGGTCGATCTGCTGTTCGCGCGGCCACGACTCCGGCGCCAAGGCCGCAAGGCGAGTCTGGAACGCCTTGAGGCCGTTGAGTTTCTGCGCCATGGCGGGCGCACTGTAGTCGGGCGCGCCATTCACGATGGCCGGGCGCTCGAAGGCCAGCCACTCGTCAAACAGTGTTGTCAGTGCCGCATATCCCGTCGCTGCCTGCCGGTCGGCGTGCAGCAGCGGGCTCACGGTGAGGAGTGCCAGCAGAACCCACAATAGGCGTCGCATCACATCTTCTCCTTGCGGCTCGCGGCTGATTCCGTCGCCGCGAGCAAACGGACGTTCGGGTCCACGACAATCGCCGCCAGCTCCTGCTCAGCCTTGAACGTCGCCGTGGCGGATGCGCCGTTCATGTCGATGCGCTCAATGCGTGTCGCCCCTGTGGCCGTCCGCACACCCAGTTCAAGGGGCAGCGCGAAGGGCGGACCGGGCTGCGTTTGTGTCACGGTGACCGTCACGGTGCGCGCGGTGGAATCCCAGGCCCAGGTGACCGACAGTTGCGGGTTGCCCCCACGGTAGAGCCACTGGTCGAAGAACGTCGTCAGCGACTCGCCGGACGTCTGCTCCATCACCTCGCGGAAGTCGGCCGTCGAGGCACTGGCGTCCTGATAACGCCGGTAGTACGTGCGGATGCCGGCCCAGAAACGGTCGTCCCCCATCCGCTGCCGCAGCATGTGCAGGACCCACGCGCCCTTCTGATACGTCATGCCCGTGGTGACGCGCGACATGTCATTGAGGTTGTCGTGGACGATGCGGTAGTCGGGGGTCTTGGCGTAGAAGTCGAGAATCGTCTGCCGGGAGCGGCGCATGTTGTCGACAAACTCGTCGCGCCCGTAGGCGTGTTCGATGAAAAGCTGGGTGAAGTACGTTGCGAACCCTTCGCTCAGCCACACATCGTCCCAGTTGTGTTCGGTGACGGCGTTGCCGAACCACTGATGGGCGATCTCGTGGATGACCACGTTTCGCCAGCGGGTGTTTCTGTCGCCGACCACGCTGCCCGGGGCGTAGAACAGAGCCGATGCCGACTCCATGCCGCCGCTGACCGAGTTGGACTGCACGTTCGCCAGCTTCTCGTAGGAGTACGGGCCCACGCGTTCGCTGTAGAAGGCCAGCGCCTCGCGGGTCGGCACGGCGAAGTCGTGGAATCCCGCGTCACGGTCCTGCGCGAAGACCCACGTCTCGATCGGCACGCCGTTGTAGTCGCCGACGTGTTGCACGGCAAACCGCGCCACACCCAGGGCGTAGAGCCACGGCGAAATGGGGACCGTCGCGTGCCACACCGTCCGACGCATGCCGGCCGGAAGGTCTGTTTCTTCCACCCGTCGGCCGTTGGAGATCACCTGGTAGTGTGCCGGCGCATCCACCACCATCTCCATCGTCGCCTTGTCGGAGATGTGGTCGATGGTCGGCAGCCACTGGCGGGCTTTGTCCGGCCAGTTGTCGCTGAAGAACGTGCGGTCGCCGTGGCGGTTGGGCTTGATCTGCAGGCCCTCGTGGGGAATGCCGGCGTACTGAATCACGAGGTCGAGGCGCTGCCGGTCGCGCGACGCCGCAGGAAGGGTGACGGTCAGGCGATCGGCCGTGTGCGCATATGTCGCCGAGGCGCCGTCGACGGTGACGCGTTCGACGGTCATGCCGCGACCGGCGCGCGCGGTCGTCGTCCCCCCGAGGTCCAGCGCCACGGTTCGCACGCCCGCCGCCAGCATCCGGACGCGTACCGTCGCCGTACCGGTGATGCGGTCGGTGGTGTCGGAGAGCCCGAGGGCGAAGCGGTAGTGCTCCACATCGAGCGGTTGACGCGGGTAGGTATCGGCCGCCAGGGGGAGGCCACCCAGGAGCACCAGCAGGAGGACGAGAGCCTTCAATCGCATGGCGCATGATACGCCGGGGCGGCGTCCCGCGTATGATGCGCCGTGATGGGGAGACTTGCGATGAGACGACACCTTCTGGCGGCGGTACTTGTCTGTGTGGCCGTATCACTGATAACCGCGGCGCCCACGGCCCGGGCACTCGAGACGCTCGATACGGCAGAGTACGCCACACGGCGCAGCCGTCTGATGGGCGACATCGGCAACGGGGTCGCGATCTTCTGGGGGGCGACGACGCCGGCCAGTGACGTGGCGTTCAGGCAGGGACACGATTTCTTCTACATGACCGGCGTGGAGATTCCGGACGCCATCCTGGTCGTTGACGGCCAGCGGAAGGAAAGCGTCCTGTTTTTTACGATGAACGAAAAGGAGGCCGATGGCCTGGGGCTTCCGGTGGCCCTCGTCCGTGCGCCCACCACCACCACGGGCATCGAGCGCGTCATGCCGGTTGATGGGTTTGACGCGTATCTCGCCGGCCTGGTGCGCCGCAACACCCCGATCTACACCCTGTTTCGGCCGGAAGAGATTGGTCCGGAAAACAGTAACGAGAAGTTCAATGCGCTGCAGCGATCGATGACGATGAATGTGTGGGACGGGCGACTGACGCGGGAACTGCAGTTTGTGAAGCTGCTGCGCGAGAGGTTCCCGCAGGCCGACGTGCGCGACAGTTCGCCGCTGGTCTGGAACCTGCGGAAGTACAAGTCGGCGGCGGAACTGGCCATCATGCGTGAGGCGGCGCAACTGGGCGTCGAGGCGCACAAGGCCTTCATCCGGTCGACGCAGCCGGGCGTCGCCGAACGGTCACTGGCGGCCGTGTTCGACTTCGTCTCTGCGCTGGGCGGCAGCCGCGGTCTGGCGTACTACACGATCATCATGTCCGGGAAGAATCACGCCTATGGTCACTACCACGCCTACGACCGGGTGCTGGCCGATGGTGACTTCGTGATCCTTGATGCGGGGCCTGATGTCGGCAATTACCACGTGGATATTTCGACCACGTTCCCCGTGTCAGGGAAGTTTTCGGCGAGACAACGCGAGTTGTATGAGGCGGCGCTTGTGGTGCGCAACGCGGCGATTGATGCCTACCGGCCAGGCATCACCCTTCGTCAGGTGGGGCAGCGTATGGACGAGGCGCTCAAGGCCAACGGGCTTGAGCGGTTTGCGGCCGACTTCGCCAGCATCATCCGCTACGGGGGCTACAACCACTCCATTGGTCTGGCGACACACGACGTGATGGGCACGTTTGGCGGCCCCGACGAAGTGCTGCAGCCCGGCTTCGTCTTCGCCTGTGATATTCAGCTGTTCCGGATCGACGAGGAGATTGGCATCCGCATTGAGGATACCGTCGCGATCACCGCCACCGGGCGTGAGGTGCTCTCGGCTGGCGCGCCGCGCACGGTTGCCGAGATCGAAGCGCTGATGAAGGAAGACGGGATCCTGCAGACGATCCGGCGGTAGGAGGATGGCCGGACCTGAAGGTCCGGCCTCCCTTTACGCCGAGGTCTTTTTGGTGAGGCTCTTCGCGATGCGCGACTTGTACCGGCCGGCCGCGTTGTCGTGAATGATCTTCTTCTTGGACATCTTGTCGATGAGCGAGAAGGTCTGGCTCAGGGCCGCCTTGGCCGCCGCCGTGTCACCCGAATCGATCGCCGCGCGGATGGACTTGAGGCCCGTGCGGAGCTTGGATCGCAGTTCACGGTTGTGCGCGGTGCGCGTGATGGTCTGGCGGTTCGCCTTGAGTGCTGATTTGTGTCGAGTAGCCACGTGATGAAACCTCTTTGATGTCCGTAGGAAGCGGACAGCCGCGCTGCCCGGAAACACCGAAGTATACCACCCGGGGGAGGGGCAGTCTTACAACCGTGTCATGGCGCACTGCAAACCAGTGCGCCCGACATGCCTCAGACGTCACCCCGTTCCTTGGCGTCACGGCGTCGGCGCTTCTCGTATTTGTCGAGTGGGGCCGCGGGGCCGCGGGCGGGCCTGGGGCCGGCCAACCGCGCCAGTTCCAGCATGGCTTTGACCTCGGGCGAGGGCTCGGGTGTCACATCTTCGTAGAGTTTCCGGGCCTCGGCCTTGGGGATGTGCTGCTCGGTCAGGCCGCGCACGATGACCCGCAGGCGCTGGCCCGGGGACTTGCTGACGTCGACGACATCGCCGAGTTTGAGCTCGCGGTGGGGTTTGGCCGACTGGCCGTTGAGGCTGACCTTGCCGCCTTCACAAAACCGCTTTGCCTCTGTGCGCGTCTTGCAGAGGCACGCCACATCCAGCCACACGTCAATTCTCATAGGGCCCGTCAGCACCTTATCATTGGCTATGCGCCGACTTCAGATTACCGTAGGGCTCCTGAGTGCACTCCTGCTCGGCGCCGCCTGCAATCCGGCCGAGAAGCGGGAGGACATCGCGGACCTCGGGTTCATTCTGAAGAATCCCGACGGCGAAGACGTGCGTCTGTCCGATTACCGCGGCCGCCCGCTGATCGTGAACTTCTGGTACACCACCTGTCCACCATGCCGGCAGGAGACGCCGGTGTTCATCAAGCTGGTGGAGAAGTACAAGGACAAGGGCTTCACCATTCTCGGCATCTCGGTGTCTGACACTCCGGAGGATATCAAGGCATTCGCGGCCGAGTTCGGTATCAACTATCCGTTGTTTGTCGCACGGAATCGCGACGATGTGATGGAGGCGTACCGGGCGATTATGGCGTATCCCGTGTCCTGGTTCGTAAAGCCGGATGGCACCGTCTACCTGAAACACCTCGGCTCGGCGTCACCCGAGTGGTTCGAGCAGCAGGTCATGGGCCTGCTTGAGGCCAGCGGCCTGTGACCCGACGATGACCTCCGGCGTCATTCTGAGCGCGGTGTTCGTGGCGCTCGCATTTGCGGCGTGGCCGCTGCTCGGACGTGAGTCGCGGGCCACTGGTGCCTGGATGAGTGTGGTCGTGATGGCCGGTTCAGCGCTGACGGTGGCGCTGTTGGCCGTACCGCAACTGGGCGCCACCCTGCCGACCGGCCGTGCGTGGTGGTTGCTGGGTACCGCGGCACTGGCCAACGGCGGAGCGGTGTACGTCTACGCGTCGAAGGCCGCCGACCCGACTGTGCCCACCGCCGCGTTTCTCGTGCTGGTCTCGGTCCTGCAGGTCACGGCGGTCGCACTGCTCGCATGGGCGCTGCCGGGTGGCCAGGTGCCGACCGGGCGACAGGCGGCGGGATTTGTGTGTGCGGCCGCCGCGGTGTATCTGCTGACGAAAGGCTGAGCGGTGACCCTGCAGGACGTGATTCTGTTTTCGACGTCGCTTCTCGCGATTGTGAACCCGGTGGCGTCGGCCGTGTTGTTCGCCGCGCTTGCCGGGAAGTTCACGCCCGCGATTCAGCATCGGATGTCCAATCAGAGTGCGTTCGCGATTCTGACCATTCTGCTCGTATGCGCGTGGCTCGGCAATTCGATCCTCGGGCTGATGGGGCTGACGACGCCGATGCTCCAGGCCGCCGGCGGTCTCATCCTGCTCAACTACGGGATGAAGATGGTGACGGTGGTTGAGGACGTCAAGCTGACGAAGGACGAAAAAGACTCGGCGCAGGAAGTGTCCGAGGAGCACTGGAAGGCGCTCGCCGTGGTGCCGATCGCGATTCCTGGTTCGGTTGGCGCCGGCACCATCACCACGGTCATCATTCAGGCCAGCACGTTCGACTCCATGCGCGACCTGATGATCATCTCCGGCATCTCGCTCGGCATCGCGGTGCTCATGTGGATCACCTTCCGGTCCGCCGGTCCGATCGCGCGCCGCCTCGGCCCGATCGGCATGAACATCATCACGCGCGTGATGGGCATCCTCGTCACGGCCACCGCCTTTGGCCTGCTGGGACGAGGCATCGCGGGGCTGCTGCCTGGCCTCGCGAAGTAGGGTTCATGGTTCATCCATCTGATATTGGTGGCATTTTGACGTACCAATCCAGAGGGACCGGACGGATGGGCGTGTTATCGTCAGCTCAGCAGCGCTCGAACGTCCAATTGTGCCGGTCGGACGTCAAAAGCGTCGGAGACCCTCACTCATGACCAGGCAACACGAAGACGGATTTACGCTGATTGAGCTGCTGATTGTCGTGGCCATCATCAGCATCATTGCCGCGATTGCGGTGCCGGGGCTGTTGCGGTCGCGGATGGCCGGGAACGAATCCTCGGCGGCGGGGTCGCTCCGCGTCATCAACGTGGCTGAGGTGTCGTACTCCTCGAGTTGCGGCAACCAGGGTTTTGCGCCGTCGTTTACGGTGCTCGCGACGCCGCCTCCCGGGCAGACCGAGTCGTTCATTTCGCCGGAATTCCACCTGCCGACGCCCTTCAAGGCCGGCTACGAGTTTGCGTTGGCGCCCGGCGCCGGTGCGTCCGCCGGCCCAAACGACTGCAATGGCACCGCGACGCAAACGGCCTACTACGCGACCGCAGTGCCGCAGACGTTTGGTTCGACGGGTGGCCGCTCCTTCGCGACCAACCAGAGCGCGACACTCTGGCAGATTTCCGCAGCCGCCGCCCCGACCGAACCCTTCGGCCCGCCGGCTACGCCTTATTCCTAAGAATGAGGCAATTCGAATAACGGAATTGCCTCATTGCCCCATTGCCTCACTGACCAGGGCTTTGGCCCGCGCGAATAACGCGTCAATGCCGGACGCGTCTTTGCCTCCGGCTTCGGCAAAGTCGGGCCTGCCGCCGCCACCGCCGCCGATGAGCGGGGCGAGTTCCTTGACGAGCTGACCGGCCTTCAGGCGGTTGGTCAGGTCCTTCGTGACCGCAATCAACAACTGCACCTTGCCGTCATTTTCTGCGGCGATGATCACCACGCCCCGTGTGATGCGGTCGCGGAGTGAATCCGACAGGCCGCGCAGCGCATCCTTGTCCAACCCGCTCACGCGACGGGCGATGAACTTCGCATCACCGATCGGCACCACATCGTCATCCTGCCCGCCGGCCCTGGCGCCGCCGAGGGCGATCTTCATCTTGAGCTGATCGTTTTCCCTGCCCAGTCTCTTCGTCTCGGCCTGCAGGCGCGCGATCACCTCGGGGGCCTGGTCGAGCGGGGAGCCGAGGGCTGCGACCATGCGGGCCACGGCGGCCTGCGTGTGCTGCAGGTGTGCGACGGCGCCGGCACCGGTGACGGCCTCGATACGACGGACGCCGGCCGCGACGCCCGCCTCCTCTGTGATGACAAACGGGCCGATGTCACCCGTTGCGCGCACGTGGGTCCCGCCACACAACTCGGTCGAGAAGCCGTCGATCTGGACGACGCGCACTTTGTCGCCGTATTTTTCGCCGAAGAGGGCCATTGCGCCGCTCTTGATCGCGTCCTCAGTGTTCTTCACGTCGGTCACGACCGGCGTGTTCCGGAAGATCTGCTCATTGACGATGCGCTCAACCGCGAGTCGTTCGTCGGTCGTGAGGGCGGAGAAATGTGCGAAGTCGAACCGAAGCCGGTCCGGTGCCACAAGGGATCCGGCCTGACGCACGTGGGTGCCGAGTGTCTGTCGCAGGGCCGCGTGCAGCAGGTGTGTGGCCGTGTGATTCCGGCGCGTCGCATCACGCAGCGAATTGTCGACGATGGCGGTGACCGCCTGTCCGACTGTCAGCGGTGTGGTGGTCTTCACGCGATGCGCGCGCACGCCACCCGGCACCAGCCGGCCCATCCCTGACACCGTCGCCACCGTGACCCCTCCGGACGCCAGGTATCCGTGGTCGGAAACCTGCCCACCGGATTCCACATAAAACGGTGTGCGATCGAGAATCGCGAACCCGTCGAAGCCGGCGGGCAGCGCATCGACCTGGGTGCGCGAGGCGTCAAACAGCCCCACCACCCGTGCATCTGCCGTCGTCGTCGTGTATCCGTCGAAGATGTCCGGAAGCCGTTCCAGCCGTTGCTGACCGTCCGGGGCGCTGAAGCTGAAGGCCACCGCCTTCTTCGTCTCGAATGCGCTCGACGACCGGGCCCGTTCGCGCTGCGCTTCCATCGCGGCATCAAGACCCGCCTGGTCAATGGACAGTCCGCGCTGGCCGGCGAGGTCTTCCGAAAAGTCGAGCGGCACACCGAGCGAGTCGTAGAGCCGGAAGACGTCTTCGCCGGGGACTACCGTCCTGCCGGCGGCAATAGTGCGGTCGAGCAGTTCTTCGAGCTTCGGGAGGCCGGACGTCAACACCACGTCAAAGCGCTCCTCTTCGGCGCGCACGGTGCGGACGATCGCCTCCCGATTGGTCTTCAGTTCGGGATATGCGTCACCCATCTCGGCGATGACGGTGTCCACGAGCTCGTGGAGTACCGGATCGGTAAAGCCGAGCTTCTTGCCGTGGCGCATCGCGCGCCGCATGATCTTCCGCAGCACGTAGCCGCGCCATTCGTTGGACGGTAAGACGCCGTCGCCGATGAGGAACGTCATCGCCCGCAGGTGATCAGCAATGACGCGCATCGAAATGTCCGGATGGTCGATCTCGGAGCTGGCCGTGTACGGTCGTCCGGCGCGGGCGGCAATCGCCGCGAGAATGGGCGTGAACAGATCCGTGTCGTATGTGGCGAGCTTGCCCTGGATCACGGTCGTGATGCGTTCGAGACCCATGCCTGTATCGACCGACAGCGCCGGCAGTGGATTCAGCGTGCCGTCAGACTGTCGATCGAATTCCATGAACACGTTGTTCCAGATTTCAATGTACCGCTGACAGCTGCACTCGATCCCGCGGCAGACCGATTCGCCGCACGGGATGTCATCGCCCCGATGGAAGTAGATCTCCGAACACCGGCCGCACGGCCCCGTGTCGCCCATCGACCAGAAATTGTCAGCGGCGCCCAACGCGGCGATGCGGCTCGACGGCACGAGAGCCGACCACACGGCGAACGACTCCTCGTCACGCGGAATGCCCCCTTCACCCTTGAAAATGCTCGGATACAGGCGGGCCGGATCGATACCCCAGACCTTGGTCAGCAATTCCCAGGCGAAGGGAATCGCGTCGGCCTTGAAGTAGTCCCCGAAGGAGAAATTCCCGAGCATCTCGAAGAACGTGTGGTGCCGCAGCGACGGCCCGACGTTGTCGAGGTCGTTGTGTTTGCCGCTGACGCGCATGCACTTCTGCACCGTCGTGGCGCGGACGTAGTCGCGCCGGTCCTTGCCCAGGAACGCATCCTTGAACTGGTTCATCCCGGCATTGGTGAACAGCAGGGTCGGGTCATCCGGCGGCACCAGCGACGAGGAATTGACGACGCGGTGCCCGCGCTGGGCAAAAAAATTGAGGTAGCTCTGGCGGATCTCTCGGGCAGTCATGACAAGAGGACATTGTACAGCCGGGTATGTGGGGCCCGTTGGGTTGTAACGGGCTGACGCAGGCCCGCTACAGTTCAGCGGGCCCTACGTTCAGCGGGCCCTACGTACGGCAGCGGGCCCTACGTACGGCGGTCCTTGATGACGCGGGCGATGACGTCGGCCGAGAAGCCCCGGCGCAGCAGCTGGGCAAAGAGGCGCCGGTGGTCGGCGGCCGGCAGGTGACGGGGGAGGCGCTTGCGCTCCAGAAAGCGGCGGACCGAGTCGACCTCGTCCTCGGCCGGGAGTGTGTCGAGGGCCTCGCGGATGATTGATTTGCTGATGCCGCGGGCCTCGAGCTCCCGGGCAATGCGGAGCCGGCCGCGGCCTTTCACCGACGAAGCCACGCGCACAAAACTTATCGCGACGCGGCGGTCGTCGAGCAACCGGTCAGCCGCGAGGCTCTCCAGTGCCGCCGTGATGTCGTCGGGGGGATGTTCCTTCTTGAGCAGTTTTTCGCGGAGCTCGAATGCCGTGTACTCGCGGCGCGTCAGCATCCGCAACGCCGCCACGCGGGTCTGGGTCACCGGCGGAAGGAGGCGCTGCCGGGCGTGATGCCGCGCAGGCGCATCTTGAACTCTTCGACGTTGGTGACCCAGCGCAGCGCTTCGTCGACCGAAACGCTGCTGGACTGTGTCAACGCGAGGATCGACTGGTCGAAACTCTGCATGCCGTATTCGTGTGAGCCGGACACGATGGCGCTTGCCAGCAGGCAGGTCTTGTCGCGGTCGGCGATGCAGTCACGGATGTACGGCGTCGAGACCATGACTTCCGCCGCGAGCGCGCGGCCCTGGCCGTCGGCCTTCGGCAACAACCGCTGGGAAATCGCCGCGCGCAGCACGCGCGCAAGCTGGTGACGGATCTGGCCCTGATGGTGCGGTGCGAAGACCGACACGATGCGGTTGATCGTCTCAGGCGCATCAAGGGTGTGCAGCGTCGACAGGACCAGGTGTCCCGTCTCCGCAGCCACAAGCGCCGTCTCAATGGTCTCGGCGTCCCGCAATTCACCCAGCAGGATCACATCCGGGTCCTGGCGCAGGGCGCTTTTCAGACCGGCCGAGTACGACGGCACGTCAATGCCGACTTCGCGCTGGCTGACCACCGCCTGGTCGTCGACATGGACAAACTCAATCGGGTCCTCAATGGTGAGGATGTGCACCTTGCGCGACTGGTTGATCGCCGCGACGAGGGCGGCCAGTGTGGTGCTCTTGCCGCTGCCGGTGGCGCCGGTCACCAGCACGAGTCCACGCGACTCGCCGACCAGTGCCGCCACTGACGCGGGCAGCCCCAGCGAATCCATCGGCGGAATGTGCGCGGGAATCAGACGCAGGGCCACGGCGGGCTGGCCGCGTTCACGGAAGACACTCGCGCGCAGCCGGCCCACGCCGGGCAGCGACCAGGCGAAGTCCACTTCCTGAATGCGATCGAGCCGCGTGAGTTGATCGGCATCAAGCCACACGCTGATCAGCGACTCGAGATCGTCCCTCGTGACGATGGGCGACGACGTCCAGCGCTCGAGATCGCCATTCACCCGCACGAGCGGCGGCTGCCCGACGCGCAGGTGCAGGTCGGACGCCCGCCTGGCCGCCGCCTCGACGAGAAGCGCATCAAACGCCGTCCGGTGTGTCATGGTGTCACCTGGTCGCGACGGGCACGTCCACGTAGGTCAGCCAGCCGTGGCGGTCCTCGACGGCGCCGTTGATGTAGTCGAAGAAGGCCTGTTGCAGCGTCGCCGTCACCGGTCCACGTGTGCCGGAGCCAATCGTGACTTTGTCGACCGATCGGATCGGCGTGATCTCGGCCGCCGTGCCCACAAAGAACACCTCGTCGGCGATGTACAACATCTCGCGCGGCAACTGGGCTTCCCGCACTTCGAAGCCGAGATCGCGCGCCAGCGTCATCACGGAATCGCGCGTAATGCCCGGCAGCACCGACGACGACATCGTCGGCGTGTACAGGATGTGATCGCGGACCAGGAACAGGTTCTGGCCGCTGCCTTCGCTGAGCATTCCGCCCGGATTGAGCGCGATCCCTTCGCTGTAACCCTCAACCACCGCCTCCATCTTGATCAGGCCGGAGTTGGCGTAGTTGGCGACCGACTTGGCCATCGCCGGGAACGTGTTGGGCGCGCTGCGCGTCCAGGAACTGACGCGGACGTCCACGCCGTGTTCCAGCGCATCGGCGCCGAGATACGCGCCCCATTCCCACACGAGGATCAGCCCATCCACCGGGCAGGGCAGCGGGTTGACGCCCAGTGCGTTGTACCCGCGGTAAATGAGGGGGCGGATGTAACACGCGGGCAATCCGTTCGCCTTGATGGTGTCGAGCACGGCCGTGGTCATCTCGTCCTGGCCGACGGCGTACTCCATCCGGTAGATTCGCGCGGAGTCATAGAGGCGCCTCATATGGGCATCCAGACGAAAGCAGGCAGACCCCTTGGGCGTGTTGTAACACCGCGCACCCTCAAACACGCCCGAGCCGTAGTGAATGACGTGGGCGGCAACGTGCATCGTCGCATTCGCCCAGTCCACAAGCTTGCCGTTCATCCACACTTTGCCGGTGCCGCTGAATGCCATCGTTCGAACTCCCTTCAACAACTCAACTGTCGCCCCTTATTCTAGTCCTCCGGGAGGGTATCGGGGCGGTCACTCACTGGGCTTCGCCACAGAATGGACAGCGAGTGCCTCGCGCGGGCAGCGGTTTTCGACACTGCCAGCAAAATCGCGCGGTGGGAGGGCCTGGGGGTCGCAGGCGGGTGGGGGTTGGCGCCGGACGCGGGGCCGGCGATGGTCGTGAGGCCGCGCCCGCTCCTGCCGGTGCCGGTGGGGTGGCGACCTGCGGCGGCGGCTTGCGAACGAGGTCGCGCCTGGCCGCGAGCAGGTCGTTCAGCATTTCCTCCGCGCGCTGATACCGTGTGCCGACATCCGGCGAGAGTGCCCGCATGACGATGTCGTCGATGACCTTCGGAATGCTGCTGTTGCGTTCGCGTGGCGGGGTCACGAGTTCGCCGCGTTTGAGACGTACGAGATCCGCAGGCGCCGGCGTGTCGTACGGCAGGGTCCCCGTCAGCATCTGATACATCGTCACGCCGATGGAATAGAGGTCGGACGCAAACACCGCGCGGCCCTCGAACTGTTCAGGCGCCATGTACGGGGGACTGCCGATGACCGTGGTGCCATGGGCCGCGAGTTCGAGCACGCGCGAGGTGCCGAAGTCGCCGACCTTGACCAACCCTTTCTCAGTGACGAACACGTTCGCGGGGCGGAGATCGCGATGGAGGATGTTGTGTTTGTGCGCGTGTTCCACGGCATTGCAGATCTGCGCCGTGTAATCGAGCGCCTGCATCAACTCCAGCGCGCCCTTGTGCACAATCAGGGTCTCAAGCGTCTCACCGGGCACGTATTCCATGACGATGAAGAAGACGTTGTCCTGTTTCTCCGCCGTGATAACCGTGACGATGTTGGGGTGACCAAGCGCCGCGAGCAGGCGCGGTTCCTTGAGCAGTTCGCCGAAGTCCAGATTCTGGCGGTGGGGCACTTTCAGCGCCACCCGCTTGTCGATCCAGGTATCTTCTGCCAGATACACGGTGCCAAACCCACCACTGCCAAGCGGCTCGACGATTCGATACTTGCCCAGGGTCTGGCCGCGAAACACCATGTGCGGAGAGAATATCAGAGGCATTGAGGATTGAGGATTGAGGATTGAGGATTTGGATTGAGGGATTGAGGAGCGGGGATTGGGCGGCATGACGCGCGTGTATGTGCCCGACGTCCAGGTTGAGACGCTTGTTGTCGAGGTGGTGGGCGATGAGGCGCATCATCTGACGCGTGTCCTCCGCGTACGCGCGGGCGATTCCGTTGGCGTGTTTGACGGGCGCGGGCGTGAATGGCGTACACAGGTCGGCGCGATCACGAAGTCGTCGGTTTCGCTGATCGTCGAGCGGGAGGTGAGTCCGGTTCCGGAACCGGCGGTGAGGGTCACGCTGGCGGTCGGCCTGCTTAAGGGCGACCAGATGGACGCCGTCGTACGCGACGCGACGGTGATGGGCGTGACGGCCATCAGACCGGTCGTGACCGACCACGTCGCGGTGCCGTCGAAGACCTGGCGCGACAATCGTGGACAGGCCCGTTGGCACCGTGTCGCCGTCGCCGCCGCCAAGCAGTGTGGTCGCGCCGTCGTCCCCACCATCGCCCCGGTGACCCCGCTCGTCGGCCTGTGGCCGACGGCGGACGCGCCGGATGCGGCGAACTTGACGCTGGCGTGTGTCGAACCGGCGGCGATGCAGGGGGGGACGGCGCGCGACTGGCGGACGGCCGCACGGCCCTCGGCGGCGCTGCTGCTGATCGGACCGGAGGGTGGCTGGAGCGGCGAGGAACTCGCGATGTTCACGGAACGAGGCGCGCACACCGTGTCGCTTGGTCCGCGCACCCTGCGGGCCGAGTCCGCTCCCGCTGTGGCCCTGACCCTCCTGTGGGCGGCCTGGGGCTGGACGTGATGGCCACCAGGGCCATTCTGATCCCCGGCAACGGCGGGTGCAGTCCGGGCGACGCCTGGTATCCGTTCGTCGAGCGGGGCCTCGCCGCCCTGGGTCTCGACGTCATCAACACCGAGTTTCCCGACAGCGTGAAAGCGCGCGCCTCGTATTGGCTGCCATTCCTGGAGTCACTGGGGGCCGACGAACGGACCATCCTGATTGGTCACTCGTCAGGCGCGGTGGCGGCCATGCGGTATGCCGAGACCCATCGCCTCCTGGGATCTGTGCTCGTGGGTGTCTGTCATACCGATCTGGGAGACTCGTTCGAAGCCCAGAGCGGCTACTACCGGGACCCGTGGTGCTGGTCAGCCATTCGTGACAACCAGCAGTGGATCGGAGTCTTCAACTCCACTGACGATCCTCACATTCCGATCGCGGAGCCGCGCCACGTGGCGGCGCAGCTGAAGTGTTCCTACTTTGAGTTCAGGAACCGCGGGCACTTCACGGATGGGCAATTGCCGGACGTGGTGGAATTTGTCGCCAGGCAGTTGTGTCACACGGGCTGAGGCCCTTGTGCTCCGTCAACCGCCCAACCGCCCATCCGCTCACCAGCCCAGCCGCAACCCCACCCAGCCGTCTTCGTCGCGACGTTCGAGAATCTGACACCCGGCTCCCTCGAACGCCGCGATGACATCGTCTGCCTCGGCGGTCGTGATGCCGCTGAGGATGAGGGCACCGCCGCGCAGAGTCATGGCGACGAGCCGGTCCACAAGGCGAATGAGCAGACCGCCCGTGAGGTTCGCGAGGACCAGATCGAACGGTCCGCCGGCGACCGTCCCGTCCACGTCGAGGTCGACCTGGCGGATGTCGAGGCCGGACGTGATGTGGTTGAGTTCGGCGGATTCTCGCGCACAGACGATCGCGTCCATGTCGTAGTCCACGGCGACGGCGCTGGCGGCGCCGAGGCGGAGCGCGGCGATGGCCAGCACGCCGGATCCGGTCCCGACGTCACACACGCGGCGGCCCGCGTGATCCCCGGCCTGCAGGAGACCGAGGCATAAACGCGTCGAGGCGTGATGACCGGTGCCGAACCCCATCGACGGCAGAATCACGATGACCTGCGACCCATCGGTGGGGATGTCCCAGGGCGGCGCGACACTGAGCGCGCCCACGCGCACGGCCGTCAGCGCGGCCTGGCTTCGTTCGGCCCAGTGTTCGTCGGGGACGTCAATCGCCGCACACACCAGATGCGGCATTGCCGCGCGGAGGTGCGCCTCGGCATCGTGCCGCTCCTCCGTCGTGCTGAAGAAGATCCGGAGCGCGGCGCCGGAGTCGTCGACGGCGGTGGGGGACCAGTCGTCCACTGCGGCCAGCACGAAATCGGGGTCGCCGAATCCCGAGACGTCGAGACCGGGGTACATGCGTTCCGGGCGGGACTCAGCCAAAGAGATCCTTCACGCGTTCGAAGAACGGCTTCTCATCGCTGTCACCCTCGACGTCACGCGCCGCCAGCATCTCCACGGGCATCGTCTTGCCGAGCTGCTCGATGAGTTTCTTCTGATCCTTCGAGAGCTTCTTCGGCACATCCACCACGAGTCGCACATGCAGGGCTCCGGCCCCGCGGCCGGACACGTTCGGCATGCCCTTGCCTTTGAAGGAGACCAGGGTGCCATTGGCCGATCCGCCGGAGACGTTGACGTCGATCGCCCCGTCGGGCCCCTCGACCTTGAACGTGCCCCCCAGCGCCATGATCGGGAAGGGCACACGCACTTCCATGTAGAGGTCGTCGCCCTCACGCACAAAATTCGCGTGCTGACGCACGTGCACCACGACATAGAGGTCGCCGGGGGGGCCACCCTGCGCCCCGTGTTCGCCCTCGCCGTGCAGACGCAGGCGCTGCCCATCCGCGATGCCGGCCGGGATGCGCACAGTGACCTTGCGATCGCGCATCTGCCGTCCCGTCCCGCGACACGAGGTACACGGTTTCGGAATGATCTGCCCGGTGCCACGGCACTGTCCGCAGGGCCGCGAGACGACGAGGAAGCCCTGCTGGTAGCGCAGTTGCCCTCGTCCGGCACACTGCGGGCAGGTCTCGCGCGAGGAGCCCGGGGCCGCGCCTGATCCGCCGCACGGTTCGCACGCCTCTTCGCGTGGAATCTGGATGGGCGTCTCGACGCCGCGGAACGACTCGTCGAATGCGATTTCGAGATCGAACCGCAGGTCGCTGCCACGCACGGGACCGGCGCGCCGCCCGCCGCCTCCGCCACCGAACCCGAAGAAGTCGCCGAGGATGTCGGAGAAGTCCCCAAAGATGTCGGGGTTCATGCCGGGCCCGCCCTGGCCAGGGCCCGACACGCCTGCGTGACCAAACTGGTCGTAGCGCGCGCGTTTGTCCGCGTCGCCGATCACGGAGTAGGCCTCGGCTGCCTCCTTGAACTTCTCTTCAGCCTCGGGATTGCCCTGGTTGCGATCGGGGTGGTGCTGCAGCGCCAGCTTGCGATAGGCGCTCTTGATCTCCGATTCGCTGGCCGTGCGCGGGACGCCGAGGACCTGGTAGTAATCCCGCCGGCTCACGCCTTGGCCACCTTGACCATCGCCGGCCGCAGCAGCTTCGAGCCGATGCGGTAGCCGCGCCTGAATTCGGCGGTGATTTGGCCATCCGGCCGGCCCTCGGCGGGTTCATCGGCGACCGCCTCGTGCCACCCCGGATCAAACGTCACCCCCACGACCTCGAGCGGCTCGACGTTCCGCTTGCGCAACTGATCGAGCAGTTGCCGATGGATCAGCGTGATGCCCTGGTGGTAAGCCGCCAGTTCCGGGTTCGTCTCCAGTCCCTTCGCCGCAGCCATCGCACGCTCGAGGTCGTCGATGACCGGCAGCATGTCGCGCACGACATCCATGGTCAGGAAATCGGACAGGTCGCGGCGTTCCCGATCGGTGCGCTTCCGATAGTTGTCGAACTCGGCCGTGAGTCGCAGCAAACGGTCGTACGTCTCGTCGCGATCCTGCTGGAGTGCGGCGACGTCAGGCGCCGTCTGGTCGTGTGCCTCGCCGTTGGCCGGCGTGTCGGTCGTCTCTTCAGTCATATTTCTGCGTTAGTGCCCTTCCAGGGCCCTGGTCACGGCCCGTGACACGCCATCCACCACCGAGATGGCGCGTTGATACCGCATGCGCGTCGGGCCAATCACCCCAACGGTGCCGGAGCGCTGGCCGTCGTTGAAGGTGGATGCCACCAGACTGAACGGATGCATGTCCGGGCTCACATGCTCCGACCCGATGACCACCGTCAGACCGTCGGACTCGATATAGGAGGTGAGCAGTTCGACCAGGCGGTGTTTCTCTTCAAGCAGGCGGAACAACGCCCGCAGTGTTTCGAGCGTAAGCTGTTCGCGATCTCCGGCGGCACCCATGGCGCCTTCGAAGAGGAACGATGTGCCCTGGATCACGACCGTCTCTTCCGGCGTCGCGAGATCCAGGCCGGTCTGCGCCAGTTGCAGCGCCCGGGTCATCAGCGCGTCATAGAGCATCCGCTCTTCATGCATTCTGGCGACGAGCGCCTCACGCGCCTCAATCAAGGTCAGGCCCGCGAACTCGGCGTTGATGTACTGCGCCGCCTGCTGCAGGACGCCCATGTCGTACGGCTCGGCCGTTTCCACCACCTTGTGGGTGATCTGATTGCCCGTCGCCACCACGATGACCAGCACGCGGTGACTGTCGAGGCTGACGAAGTTGATGTGGCGCAGGCGCACCGTCGGACTCGACGGGGTCAGCGCAAAGGCGATCTGGTGGGAGGCCCGCGCCAGTTCCTGCGACACACTTTCCAGCAGGTCGCCGGTCGATCCGGTGCGGCGCAGCCGCGACTCGAGGTCCGGACCCGACTTCACCCGGCGCCGCGACTGCAGCAGGGAATCCACATACAGGCGATAGCCCGCATCGGTGGGGATCCGGCCGGCAGAGGTGTGCGGCTGGCGGACAAGGCCCTGTTCCTCTAGTCGCGCCAGGATGTTGCGCACCGTGGCCGACGACAGGCCCAAGCGAGAGTGTTCCGCCAACCAGGCGGACGACACCGGTTCGCCCTGCTCGATATAGTCCGAGACCAGGCGCGCAAGAATCCGGCGTTGGCGATCGGTCAGGTCAGTGGGCGTCATGGCTTCTGCAGTGTTAGCACTCGGCGTCTTCGACTGCTAACCCAGTATAGCCCAGGCCCTGTCCCTCAGGAGCCGGGCGGCCTCCCGCGACTCCGCGACAAGCGCCGCGGAATCTGCCCAGACGGCGTGGCCATGCTCGGCCATGACCTGCCCGTCCACCAGCGTGTATCGCACATCGGACGCCCGGGAGCCGTAGACCAGGGTCGCGTACGGATCGAGGGCCGGTTGCTGGTGGAGGCCGTCGCGGGAGACGACGATGAGGTCGGCCTTTTTGCCGGCTTCGACGGATCCGATGTCGGCGTCGAGGCCAAGCGCCCTGGCTCCCTCGCGGGTCGCCATGGTCACCACATCACGCGCGGTCAGGTGGCCGGGACCCAGCCGCATCGCCTGCAGCGTCGCGGCGAGGCGCATCTCCTGAAACATGTCGAGGGTGTTGGCGCAGGCCGCGCCGTCGGCACCGAGCGACACGGTGATGCCGCGTTCACGCATCTCGGGCACCGGCGCCACGCCGCTCCCCAGCTTGAGGTTGGAACCGGGGCAGTGGAGCACCTTGACCTCGCGCTCCGCCATCATCGCCTGCTCGGCCTCCGTGACCCACACGCAGTGGGCCGCACACAACCGGGAGTTCGCCAGGCCGACCGAGTCGAGGTAGGCCATGTTGTCGAGACCGGTCAGCCGTCGCACCATATCCACTTCTTCGCGTTGTTCCGAGGCGTGGGTGTGTACGATCAGGCCGTGGGTCTCGGCCGCGGCTGCCGTCATCGCAAGCAGATCGCGTGTGCACGAAATCGCGAAGCGCGGCGCCAGGGCGATGCGCAGCCGGCCGTTCGCCGCGCCATGCCAACGTCGATGCAGCGCCAGGGCTTCCTCGAGGCCGGTTGACGCGGACTGGCGGAGGCGCGCCGGCTGGTCGCCCGAGACGTCCATCAGGCACTTGCCGACAATCGCGCGCAGTCCCGTCGCGACGAGCGCATCACACACCGCATCGGTGCCATGCACCGTCTCCATGGTCAGCACGGTCGTTGTGCCTCCGGCCAGCAGTTCGGCGGCGGCCAGCCGCGCGGAGATGCGCAACGAGTCGTCGGTGTGGGCGGCTTCGAGCGGCCACACGCGCGATCGCAGCCACGCGAGCAGTGGCAGGTCATCTGCCGATCCGCGGAACAGCGTCTGACACAGGTGAATGTGCGTCTGCACGAACCCCGGGAGGACATAGCCTCCGCCGGCATCAATCGTGCGATCGGCTCGAGTGCCGGCCGGGAGGGCGCCGACCGCCACGATGCGGCCATCCACAACGTGGACGTCGCCCGAGACGACATCCCCGGCGTCGTTCATGGTGAGGATGCACGCGTTCCGGATGATCAGGGACATCAGTTGCGATGCAGGTGGCATTGCTCCCACGGGTCGGTGCCTTCGAGGAACGCCTCGGCCACGCGCCGCGGGCAGAACGGGCCGGCGAGCTGACCGGAGAGCGGATCAATGTCGGCGAAGACGATGCCGTCGGGCACGCTGAACGGCTGGTCGGCACGCGCGGCGAGCGCACGTTTCATGAACGACGTCCAGATCGGCAACGCCGCCTGCGACCCGCCCAGCCCGACCGGCGTGTTGTCATCGAAGCCGACCCACACGACCGTGAGCAGCTCCGGCGTAAAGCCGACAAACCAGGCGTCGCGCAGATCGTTGGTGGTGCCGGACTTGCCCGCGGCGTTCAGACGGAAGCCCTGCGATCGTGCGCCGGCGCCGGTGCCTTCGTTCATCACGGCGCGCATCATGTTTGTGACCAGGAATGTCGTGTCCGGCCGCGCGATGTCCTTGGTCGATCCGGCCGTGATCTGCCGCGGTTTGCCGTTTTCGACGATGCGGGTCATCGCGCGCAGGGGGCGCAGCCGGCCGCCATTGGTGAAGATGGTGAATGCGGTCGCCAGATCGAGCGGCGAGGTTTCGAAGACGCCGAGGGCAATTGATGGAAACGGCTGCGCCCGGGTCCCGACTCCGATTGCCTTCCAGAAGTCCGCTACATTCTGGTAGCCGGTTTCTTCCGCGATCTTGATCGCCGGGATGTTGCGCGACATCGCGAGCGCGCGGCGCAGGGTAATCGGCCCGTCGTATTCGTCGCGGTAGTTGCCCGGCTCATAGGGCTTGTCGCCATCCATGAAGATGGTGGGTTCATCAAGCACGATGGTCGCCGGCGTGGGGCCGGACGCGCCCTCCGCGACCATGTGCTCAAACGCGGCGAGATAGACAAACGGCTTGAAGATGGACCCGGGCTGCCGGCGTGTGGTGACCGCCCGGTTGAACTGCGACTGGCTGTAGGACCGGCCACCGACCAGCGCCAGGATCTCGCCGGTGCGCGGGTCCACGGCGACAATCGCCGCCTGCACCTGGCCCGTCCGCTTGCGGCCCGCGAGTTGTTTGTCGAGGGCGACCACCCCCTCGCCGACCGCTTCCTGGGCAATGCGCTGGAGGTGCATGTCGATCGTCGTATACACGTCCACGGCGCCGTCGGATTCAAACAGTCCCGTGTGCCGTTCGCTGACAAGCCGGCTGACATAGTCGACGAAATACGGCGCTTCGTTCTCCAGCGCGCGGGCGGCGAGGCCCAGCGGGGCCTTGCGGGCGGCCTCGGCTTCGTCAGGCGTGATGTACTCCGCGTCGACCATGGCACTGAGCACCACGTTCCGCCGCTCAAGCGCGCGGTCGGGATTTCTGAACGGCGACAGCCGCGACGGGGACTGCAGCAGGCCGGCGATCGTCGCCGCCTCCGCCAGCGAGACGTTCCGCACGTCCTTGCCGAAGAAGATCCGCGCGGCCTCCGCGACGCCGTGAATGGCGAACGGGCCGCGCTGGCCGAGCACCATGTCATTGAGATAGAGCTCGAAGATCTGATCCTTCGACAGCCGCGACTCCAGCACGATGGCCATCAGCTGTTCCTGCAGCTTCCGCTTCATCGTCTGCTCGCGCGTCAGGAAGGTGTTCTTGACGATTTGCTGCGTGAGTGTGCTGCCGCCCACCAGGTATTCGCGATCGCCGAACAGATTCGTCAGCAACGCACCGGCCGAGCGGATGACATCCACGCCGGGATGGTCGTAGAAGCGGCGGTCTTCGATGGCGAGCACCGCGTGCCGCATCCGTTCCGGAATGGAGGCCAGCGGCGTGTAGCGCCGCTTTTCGCCGGTGGCAAACGCGGTCAGCATCGGCGCCTCGAGTGTCACCGGACCGGTCGGCTTGTTGGTGGTCTCATCCACGAGGCGCGTGATGACGGGGGTGGCGCCTTTCAAGAACTCCACCCGCACAATGTGCAGTCCGTCCTTGTCGGTGCGTGGCGCCAGCCGCACCACGTCTTCGTCGATCGCGAACTCACCGCTCCCTGCGATGGCGTCGCGGCGGGCATACCCGACGTCGTTCAGCCGTTCTTCCAGTTGTTTGGGCGTCAGCCCCTGCCCGCTGCGCAATTCAAACGGCCGGCCGAAAATCCGGGGAATCGTGCGCTGTTCGCCCGCCAGCCGGGCGTCGATCTGGGCGGCAAACGACGACCAGAGATAGGCGAGCGTGATGCCGGAGAGCAGCGCCAGGATGCCGAGAGGAATCAGGACCACGCGCACAAGGCGCGTTCGCCCCCGAAAAAAGGCCATGAACGACCCGGCGAGGTCGCGCCTGCGGGGGCTGGGGGGGCGGGTGGCTCCCTTGGCGGAACGAGTGGTCATGCGTCAGTGAAAGTGTATAGTCTTCACTTTGTTAATCAGGTGAACTAAGGCGGACATCTGCGATTGTGACGATAGACGTGGACTTTGGGGCTGGTGGGCCGGGGGGGACCCTGAACACCCGGCGGGTCAACCGGCAACGGTTGCTCGAGGCCGTGCGCCGGACCGGGCCGATTTCGCGCGCCGGTCTGGCCAAGGCCACGCGGCTGAGTCCACCGACCGTGTCCGCGCTGGTGGAGGATCTCGTCCAGGAGGTGGACCTGCTCCACGAAGTCGGCATCGGGACGTCGAAAGGCGGGCGCCCGCCGATCATGCTCCAGTTCAATGCCGAATTCGGGTACCTGGTTGGTGTGGACGTCGGCTCACAGACGCTGCGGGTCGCGCTGACCGACCTGCAGGGCAAGGTGCTCGCCCGTCATCAGGAGCCCACCGACTCGTCGTCGGGTTCCGCCACGCTTGACCAGATTTATGCGGCGGTGGACGAGGTGTTCCGGCGGACGAAGCGCGATCGGGCAAAGTTGTATGCCGTGGGTATCGGCGCGCCCGGCATGACCGATGTGCAGACCGGCCGCGTCATCAACGCGGTGAACCTGCCGGGCTGGGTCGACATCCCGCTGCGCGAACTCGCCGAGGCGCGGTTGAACGCGCCTGTCCGTGTGGACAATGACGCGAACATGGCAGCGTTGGGGGAGCGATGGCTCGGCTGTGCCCGCGGCGTCAGCGACTTCGTGTTTATTGCGCTTGGCGCCGGTGTGGGCGCCGGGGTCGTCGTCGGTGGCCGGATGCACCGCGGCCATCACTGGTATGCGGGTGAAATCAGCCACATGAACCTCGACTTCCGCGAGTGGGAAGCCGACTTCGGCAAGCGGGGGTATCTGGAGAGCCGCGTCGGCGCCGCCGCGATTCCCCAGTGGCACCATGCGAAGCGTCTGGTGGAAGGCGTGACGGTGCCCGGCGGCGATCGGGCGGGCGCTGTCGCGCTGATTATCGACGCGGCGCGTGGCGGCGATGCGCGCGCCGCCGCCGTGATTGAAGAACTCGCCGTGTATCTCGGCACCGCCGTGGCCAACATCGTGGCGGTGCTGGATCCGGCGCTGGTCGTGTTTGGCGGCGGGTTGAGTCATGCCGGCGATCTGCTGTTGCATCCGCTGCGCCGCGTGGTGTCACGCATTGTGCCCAACCTGCCGCGCCTCGAAATTTCCTCACTGGGCGATGACGCCCAATTGATGGGGGCCGTCAACTCCGCGATGGAAGTCGCGGAGGGCCGGCTCGCGACGTGGCTCGACGCCGCGGCGTTCCCCTCCCGCGCGGTGGGCCGCGTGGGTTCCCGTTGACTGTGCAAAGGACCGCATGCCGTTTTCTCCCGACTATGTCCGTCTCGTCCTGAACGAGAACTTCGAGGACGCGAAAGCGTTGTTCCTCGATCCGCTGATGGCCATCCACTACGCGCATCTCTGCATGCTGCGTGAGACCGGCATTGTGTCGCTCGAGGATGCGCGCACAATCAGACGCGCGCTCGACGGCATCGATCTCGCGGCCGTGCGCGCCGCGACCTACGACGGGTCGTACGAAGACCTGTTCTTCTATCTCGAACGCCAGGTGGTGGCCGCGTGTGGCGCCGACGTCGCCGGGCGCCTGCACACCGCGCGCAGCCGCAACGATATCGACATGACGATGTATCGGATGTGCATCAGGGCGTTTGTGCTCAAGCTCGCCGAGGCGACGGTGCAGCTGCGCCGATCGCTGCTCGATCTGGCGTCGCGCCACCGGCACACCGTGTTTCCCGCGCACACGCACACGCAACCCGCGCAGCCGTCCACGGTGGCCCACTATCTGCTGGGCGCCATCGAGCAACTGGAGCGCGACGGCACACGGCTCAAGGCGGCGTACGCGTGCGTCAATCAGAATCCGCTCGGCGCCTGCGCCATCACCGGCACCGGGTTTCCGATCGATCGCGATCGGACGAGCGTGCTGCTGGGATTCGACGGTCCGACCGGCAACACCTACGGCAGCATCGCGACGGTGGACTATCTGCTGGAGAGTGCGGCGGCGGCGAGCGTCACGCTGGTCGGCGTCGGCCGGCTGGTGCAGGATCTGCTGCTCTGGTGCACGATGGAGTTCGGCTACCTCCGGCTGACCGACGGGTTTGTGCAGGTCAGCAGCATCATGCCGCAGAAGCGCAATCCCGTCGCGCTGGAGCATGCGCGCGCCCTCGCGTCGAAGGCCTTTGCACAAGCGGGTGCCATTCCTGTCGCGGTGCACAACACGCCGTTCGGCGACATTGTGGACACCGAGGACGACCTGCAGCCGCTTGTGGCCGCGATGTTCAAGGACGCCATCCGTGCGGTATCACTCGTGGCCGTGGCGCTCGACGGCGCCGATGTGGATGTCGACAAGATGCGCACGCGCGCCGGCGAAAACTGGATCTCGGTCACGGAACTGGCCGACACCCTCGCGCGCGAGCGTGGGCTGCCATTCAAGGCCGGGCACACCATCGCCGCCCGCCTGGTGCGCGGCCGCCAGGAACGGCCCGACGCGCCGCTCTCGACGATCGTCGCCGAGATTTCCCGCGAGGTCACCGGCACGGCCATCGAGTACACGGAGGCCGAACTTGCCGAACTCCTGAGCCCCGAACACTTCGTGGCCATTCGCCGCACACACGGCGGCCCCGCGCCGGAGATCACCGGTGCCGCGATCGCAGACTCACGCGCACGCCTCGCCGAAGACGCCGGCTGGATCGCCTCAACACGCGCGCGCCTGCTGGGCGCTGAGAGCGGCCTGAAGGCGGCTTCGATGTCAATGGGGTAATGAGGCAATGGGGCGATAATGCAATGGCCGTTATCGAGGTCATGGCATTCACCCATTCAGGAATTAGCGCAATTCCATCGCCTCATTCCTTCATGGCGTGACGAGGAAGTGCTTGCCCATGTCGAGGGGCAAGCCCTCGATCAACCGCTCGCAGAGCGCCTGGCCGTAGCGGTTCAGGAAAAACGCGAGATCCACGATGCGCTCCTGTGGATGACCTTCGGGGAAGGCGAGCGCCTGCGTACGCGTGAACTGGCGGCGGAGGGTGTCGTCCTTGCGTTTGCTGGCCGAGATGACCTTCGCATGCAGGTGCCTGAGTGTGTCCTGCATGCGCTCGACGGTGGTGTCGGCGGCGCCGGCGAGGGTCGGGTCGACTGACGCGATGGCGACCTTCAACGCCTCAATACGCGCGCGCACGTCGTCGGCCGTCGCCACAAAGCCGTCCTCGAGGCCTGGCGGGAGCTGGCTCTGAAGAAGGCGATTGAGGGCGGCCTCGTCGTGGGGCTGCAGGGATTCGAACGGCAGCTGATATTTCTCGAGGAACCGGACGGCCGCTGAGTCGAGCAGCGTCGCGTTCGCGCGCGGGTACAGCAGCGGCATTTCGACGCCGAAGTCCTGGTAGATGGCGCCGAGCTGCGCCTGATACGCGAGTTCGCTGGGGCCGGCCACGTAACAGACGGTCGGGAAAAGCCGGTCCTGCACGAGCGGGCGGAGCAGCACGTTGGGACTGAAGCGCTCGGGATGTTCGGCGGCTTCCTGCTGCACGTCGGCCAGCGGCCGGACGACATCACCAATCGCGTAGCCGTTGTCGCGCCGCTTGATGGAGACGCGATCGCCGCCGCCCATGTAGAAGAGGGCCACGCTGTCGTCCCCGGGTTCGACCTGGGGTTCGTGGCCGAGGTGTCGCATCGTGTCGCCGGTCGTCTTGGCGAAATGGGTCGTGCGACACGGCGTATCCAGTTCCTTGGCGAAGAGGGACGCGACGAGGGGCTTGGCCGCGGGGTCCGCCGCTTCGAAGACGACCAGGCCGTAGCGACCGAGCAGATCATCCAGCCACGCCGCAAACGCGGTGCCCATCCGCTGGCCGGGGCGGTAGTGCGCGCGAAGGCGCGCCATGACGTCGTCTCTGAATTCCGTGGCGGGGAGCGCCTGTTCGAGTGCACCGAGCGCATCGCCGATGCCGTCGTCGATCACCAGCGAGGACACGGGGCGTGTGCCGGCCCCCTCGAGTGAGTCGAGCGAGATCTCGTGCAGGGCGAGCTCGGCGTCGAGCACGCGGCAGGTGCGCACTTCTTCCCAGTCGTGGTCTTCCGCCTCGACCCAGAACACAGGAATCGCCGCAATGCCGTGGCGCGCGGAGACCTTGCGGGCGAGGCGAATCGCCGTCACCGCTTTGAGCAGCGTATACAGTGGCCCGCCAAAAAGACCGGCCTGCTGGCCTGTGACGATCGCGACCGTCTCGCGATCGGCGAGTCGTGTCGCCGCGGCGCGCGCATGAGCCGGGGCGCCGCGACGTTCGAGTTGCGCGCCGAGCAGTCTGGCGAGACCCGCGCGGTCACGCGGGCTCTGCTGCACGCGCGCCAGGGTCTGCGTCCACGCGGCCGGATCCGCCGGATTGCCGCTGAACAGGCCGGCGACGCTCGAAAAGTCCGTCGAATACGCCGACACGAGCGGGCGAATCCACGGAAACCGCCTCAGGTCGATCGCGTCACGAATGATGGTGCTGGCAGGGACGTCGGGATGGGCGGGCACGCCCGTCAATTTACTACAGAGGCTAGGGAGACGGTTCGGCCGCGTGGTAAAGTACTGTGATCGTTTCAGGAGTTTCTGCACTGCTATACGACGACTCCGCCGGGTTCACCGCGCCCCCCGCCTTCGGCACATTTCGCGTCCTGCATCAAATCGGCAGCGGCGCTCTGGGACCTGTTTTCCGTGCCTATGAACCCCAGCGTGAACGGCTGATCGCCGTCAAGGCCTTCCGCCTCGACATTGTGCCTGAAGTCACCACTCGGCTTGCCGAGGCCCTCCGGCGTCTCGCGGCCGTCCGCGTGGAGTCGCCCTGCATCGTGCCCACGGTCGCGGCCGGGCTGGAAGGCCTGACGGCTTTTCTTGGATCCGAGTACGACACCTCCGAGACCTTCGATGCGGCGCTGCGCCGACTGGCACCGGCACCGATCGATCGCGCGCGACCGATATTGCGTCAGGTCGCGGAGGCCATCGAGGCCGGATGGGCTGCGGGCCTGGGGCACGGCGCGTTGCATCCGCGTGACGTGTTTGTCAGCGACACCAACCAGGTGCGCGTCACCGGCTTTGGCGTGGTGCCCGCACTTGAGGCGCTTGGGATCACGGCGCCGGTGCGCCGACCCTACACCGCACCGGAACGTGTGGCCGGTCGCCCGTGGGACATCCGGGCGGACGTGTACTCGTTTGGCGTGCTCGCCCACGAATTGCTGACCGGTCGACGGCCGGCGGGCACAGGGGAGCAGGACTGGACGCTGCCGACAGGCACGACTCCCGCGCAGCGCGTCGCGATTCGCGCCGCGCTCGCGTGCGTGTTGGCCGAGGATCCCGCGAACCGGTACGCCACACCCTCGGAGTTTCTTGCGGCACTTGAGACGGAGAAGTTGCCTTCGGTCACAAAAGAGGTTGTGGAAGTTGTGGCGGTGCCGACCCCACCCACGCCTCCTGCTCCACCGGCTGTTGACGTGGCGCCCTCAACCCCAGCGCGCCCTGCTGCGGGCGCGCCCACGTCACCCACATCACCTTCCGTGGCACGCCCAACCCCGGCGCGCCCTCCGGCGCCCACACGACCTGCGGTGGCGCGCTCAATCCCAGCGGGCCCCACGGTGCCCCCGCCCGCGCTGCCGTTCTCAAGCGGGATCGCCGCGGCGTTTTTCGTCGTCGGCGTGCTCATCGGCGCGGCCCTCGGTTATGTGTGGCGCGGCCCGTCCGGCAGCGCGCCAGATGCGCTCGAAACGGCGGCTGTCGTCGGTGACGTTCCGGTCGGCACTGACGTAGCCGTGACCGAACCCCCGACGGTGCCGGCAGAGACGACGCCTTCAGGCGAGGTGGCCCAGGCCGAGCCGTCGGCCACGCGCGGCCGGTTGCTGGTGCGGTCGGTGCCCGCAGGAGCTCGTGTGATGATTAGCGGCCGCGCGCGCGGGACGACGCCCGCGACCGTGCGGGACCTGCCGTTTGGCACATACAACGTCACGGTGTCGCGCGAAGGCTACCGGCCGCGCATCGCGCGGGTCACCCTCTCCCGGACCGTGCCGGCGCGGGATATCACCGTGGAGCTGCGGCGCGCCGCCCCCCTGGCGCCTGCCGCGTCCACCGGATCGCTGTACATCGATACCCGTCCGTCAGGCGCACAGGTCACAATTGATGGCCGCCTCATGGGCACCACGCCGATGCGTGTGCCGGATGTGGCGCCGGGGTCGCATACGATTCGGCTCGATCTCGCGGGCCACAAGAGCATGACCACCACCGTGGTGGTGCGGGCCGGGCAGCAGGTGCCTGTGCGCGTGTCGTTGGAAGTGATGTAGGGAAAAAACATGGACGCAGTGTTGGCGTTGGAGAATGGCCGGTGTTTTCGGGGGCGCTCGATGGGCGCTCCGGCGGACGCCGCCGGCGAAGTGGTGTTCAACACGAGCCTGACCGGCTACCAGGAAGTGTTGACCGACCCGTCGTACGCGGGGCAGATCGTCGCCATGACGTGCCCGGAGATCGGCAATTACGGCGTCACCGGGGACGACGGTGAGTCACGGGCGCCCCGGGTGTCGGGGTTCATCATCCGCAGCGAGTCGCCGACGGCGAGCAACTGGCGCGCCGAGGGGACGGTGCGCGAGTACCTCGTCCGCCACGGCATCGTCGCCATCGCCGACATTGATACGCGGGCGCTCACACGCACCCTGCGCACGGCGGGGGCGATGCGCGGCGTCATCGCCACCGGCACGATTCCGAAGACCGACGAGCTGGTGGCGCGGGCGCGGGCCTTGCCGTCGATGGAGGGGGCGGATCTGGTGCGCGGCGTGACGTGCGCCGAGGCGTTTGACTGGCCGGCCTCGGACGGCACCACCGAGTTCGACGAGTTTGTGTCGATGACAGCGGCGCCGGGCCGGCGGTTGCGCGTCGCCGCGTATGACTTCGGGATGAAGTGGAACATCCTGCGCCGGCTGACGGCGCACGGGTGCGACGTGCGGGTGTTCCCGGCGACGGCGCCGGCCGGTGAGTTGCTGGCTATCAACCCGGATGGCGTCTTTCTTTCAAACGGCCCCGGCGACCCTGCCGTGCTCGACTACGCGATCGCGAATACGCGCGTGCTGGTGGAGTCCGGCGTGCCGGTGTTCGGGATTTGCCTCGGTCACCAGATTCTGGGTCTTGCGATGGGTGCGAAGACCTACAAGCTGAAATTCGGTCATCGCGGCGGCAACCATCCGGTGAAGGATCTGTCGTCCGGCAAAATCGAAATCACGTCGCAGAACCACGGCTTTGCGATCGATCCGGCGACGGTGCCCGGTGATGTTGAAGTCACCCACCTGAATCTGTATGACGGCACGGTGGAAGGACTTCGGCATCGGACCCGGCCGGTGTTCTGCGTGCAGTACCACCCCGAGGCGGCCCCGGGGCCGCACGATGCGGACTATCTCTTTGCACAGTTTGTGCGTGCGATGACTCAGAAGGCGTAGCAGGATTTCATGCCCAAGCGAACGGATATCAAGCGTGTGCTCGTGATCGGCTCCGGGCCGATTGTCATCGGTCAGGCCTGTGAGTTTGACTACTCCGGCACTCAGGCGTGCAAGGCGCTTCGGGACGAAGGTCTCGAAGTGGTGCTGGTCAACAGCAACCCCGCCACGATCATGACCGACCCGGAACTGGCGGATCGGACCTATGTGGAACCGCTGACGGTGGCCGCGCTGGAGCAGGTGATTGCGCGCGAGCGGCCGGATGCGATTCTGCCGACCGTCGGCGGGCAGACGGCCCTGAACCTGGCGGTGGACCTTGACGAAGCCGGCGTCCTCAGGAAGTACAACGTTGAGCTCATCGGCGCCTCCATCGCGGCCATCAAGGTGGCCGAGGACCGTCTGAAGTTCAAGGAAGCGATGCGCTCGATCGGCGTGGCGGTGCCGGAGAGCTACTACGCGCGGTCGCTCGACCAGGCGCTTGAGGCGTCCGACAAGATCGGCTTTCCGGCGATTATCCGTCCCTCGTTCACGATGGGCGGGGTGGGCGGCGGCATCGCCTACAACGTCGAGGAGTTCAAGGAGATCTGCGCCCGCGGGCTCTCGATGAGCCCGGTCCATGAGTTGCTGATCGAAGAATCCGTCATCGGGTGGAAGGAATACGAACTCGAGGTCATGCGCGACTGCGAGGACAACTTCGTGGTCATCTGCTCCATCGAGAATATCGACCCGATGGGCGTGCACACCGGTGACAGCATCACGGTCGCTCCGGCCCTGACACTGACCGATCGCGAGTACCAGCGGATGCGTGATGCGGCCCGCCGCATCATCCGCCGCGTCGGCGTGGAAACCGGCGGGTCGAACATCCAGTTCGCCGTCAATCCGGCCGACGGCCGGATGATTGTCATCGAGATGAATCCGCGCGTCTCCCGCTCGTCGGCGCTGGCGTCCAAGGCCACCGGCTTCCCGATCGCCAAGATCGCGGCGAAGCTCGCGCTGGGGTACCGACTCGACGAGATCAAGAACGACATCACCCGGCTGACGCCGGCCTCGTTTGAGCCAACGATCGACTATGTCGTCGTCAAGGTGCCGCGGTGGGCGTTCGAGAAGTTCCCGACGGCCGATCGGACTCTGACGACGCAGATGAAGTCGGTCGGTGAGGCCATGGCCATCGGCCGCACCTTCAAGGAGGCCTTCCTCAAGGCGTTCCGGTCGCTGGAACTGGGCCGCAGCGGCCGCCTCTTCAGTCAGGCGGTCCCGGGTTCGGCCCATGAGCACGAAGACGATCAGGCGCTGCAGCGCGCGCTCGGCATTCCGACCGATCGCCGGATGTGGGCCGTCTTCCGTGCGCTTGAGCGGGGCTGGACGATTGAAGAGATCCACCGCCTCACAAAGATCGACCCGTGGTTCCTCACCCAGTTCAGGCAGATGACGGAACTCGCCAATCAGGTCCGTGCGGTCGGCGCCCGTGACCTGTCGGCTGACCTGCTTCGCGAAGTGAAGCGGGCGGGTTTTGCGGATATCGATCTCGCCCAACTGCTCGGCATCGATGAAGACAGCGTCCGCGCCCGTCGTCTCGAGCACAATCTGGTCGCGGCCTACAAGCGCATCGATACGTGTGCGGCCGAGTTCGAGTCGTTCACGCCGTACATGTACGGCACCTTCGAAGACGAGTGCGAATCCGAGCCGTCGCCGCGGGCCAAGGTCGTGATTCTGGGCAGCGGACCGAACCGCATCGGCCAGGGCCTGGAGTTCGACTACTGCTGCTGTCACGCGGCGTTTGCGCTGCGCGACCAGGGGTACGAGACCGTGATGGTCAACTGCAATCCGGAAACGGTCTCCACCGACTACGACTCGGTGGACAGGCTCTACTTCGAGCCACTGACATTCGAAGACGTCTCGGCGATCGTGACGCGCGAGCGTCAGGGTGGCGGAGACGTTGCGTGCGTCGTGCAGTATGGCGGCCAGACCCCGCTGAAGCTGGCCCTGCGGCTGCAGGGGGCGGGCATCAGGATTCTCGGCACCTCCCCGGATTCGATCGACCTTGCCGAAGACCGCGAGCGGTTCTCGAAGTTGCTCTGGGAACTCGGGATTCCGCAGGCGGCAAGCGGCATGGCCCATTCGCCGGAGGAAGCCCGCGAGGTCGCCTCGTCCATCGGATTCCCGGTGGTGGTGCGTCCGTCGTACGTGCTGGGTGGTCGCGCGATGGCGATCGTGTATGACACCGGTTCCCTCGACCGCTACATGCGGCAGGCGGTGCAGCTCTCGCCCGAACATCCGATTCTGATCGACAAGTTCCTCGAAGATGCAACCGAGATCGACGTGGACGCGGTGGCCGACGCGACCGGCGACGTCATCATCGGCGGGATCATGGAACACATCGAACAGGCCGGCATTCACTCCGGCGACAGTTCGTGTGTGGTGCCGCCGCATCAGTTGAGCGACAAACACGTCGCCACCATCAGGGACTATGCGCGTCGTGTCGCACGCGCGCTGAAGGTCGTCGGGCTGATGAATGCGCAGTTCGCGATCAAGGACGACGTGGTGTACGTGCTCGAAGTGAATCCGCGCGCGTCACGCACCATCCCGTATCTGTCAAAGGCCACCGGAGTGCCGCTGGCCAAGATCGCCGCAAACGTGATGATCGGGAAGACCCTGGCGGAGCAGGGGTTCACCGAGGACCTGACGGTCTCGGGCTTCTTCGTGAAGACGCCGGTGTTCCCGTTTGTGCGGTTCCCCGGCGTCGATACGCTGCTGGGCCCGGAGATGAAATCCACCGGCGAAGTGATGGGCGGCGCCGAGACGTTCGGGTCCGCCTTTGCGAAGGCGCAGATGGGCGCGGGGCAGCACCTGCCGCAGGAAGGCACGGTCTTCATCAGCGTCAACAACAATGACAAGCCCAACGTGGTGCCGATCGCTCGTGGCTTGATGGAACTCGGCTTCAAGATTCTGGCGACGCGAGGCACGGCGGTGTATCTGCGCGCGCACGGCATCGACGCCGAGATCGTGTTCAAGATCAACGAAGGGCGTCCACACGTGGGTGACGAAATCGTCAATAAGAACGTGGACCTCGTGATCAATACGCCGCTGGGCCGGGAGTCGTTTTTCGATGACCGCGCGGTGCGTCGCGCCGCCATGTTGCAGGGCATTCCAGCCATCACGACGCTCACCGGGGCGTCGGCCGCGGTGAGTGCCATCACGGCGATTCGTGCGGAAGGCCTGAGCGTGAAGAGCCTGCAGGAATACCACCAGGCGGTTCGCAGATGACCCTCGATGCACTGCCCATCACCGAGCGCTTCGTCAGAGCCTCGGGCCCGGGCGGTCAGAATGTCAACAAGGTGGCCACGGCGGTGGAACTGCGTCTGGATGTGTCTGCGGCGCCGCTGGCCGAGGGCGTCAAGTTGCGCCTCCGTGTGCTCGCCGGCCGTCGGTTGACGGCTGATGATGTGCTGGTGATTGACAGCCGGGAATATCGCACCCAGGCGCAGAATCGCGAGGCGGCCCGCGCGCGTCTCTCCGCGCTCCTGGACCTCGCGCATGTCGTCCCGAAGTCGCGCCGCAAAACGAAGCCCTCGCGGTCCGCCAAACAGGCGCGCATTGCCGACAAGGTCATTCGCGGGCGCATCAAGTCGGCGCGCGGTCGCGTGAAGCGCGAGGACTAGCTGTCAAGCGGACTCGACTCCCGGATGGCACCGCGCCCACAACCGGATCGCGTCCCCGGCGTTTATTCGCGCGTGGCAATTTGTGCCACGCCCCCACGTCCGGACGTGGGAGCGCGCCTGGCATGGGTTGCAGGTCGCTCGGGGCATGTCTGCCGGGTTGCGGGGATGCCTCGTGTGGGTGGCGGGTGTCGCGATTGGTGTGGTCTGGGAGGGAGTACTGGCCCCCGCGGTCGGGCTTGGCCTGGCCACAATCGCCGTTGGGCTCGTGTGGCCGTGCCCTCGGGTGACGCTGGTGGTGGTGGCGAGCGCCGCGGCGGCCTACGGAGCCGGGACCCGTGTATCGGGGTTGCGTCCAGTGCCGCCCGAGATGTTCGGGGATGCGCCCCGCGTGGTCACCGGCGTGTTGCTCTCGGATGCGGTGCTGTCGCGGACAGGCGTTCGGGTTGAACTCCTGATTGATGGTCGACGGGCGCGAGTCACGGTGGCAGGCACCCTCGGCCCGGCCGCCATTACCTCGTGGACCCGCGGCCGGCCATTCACCGCACCCACCCGGTTTCGGCGTCCCGATGTGGTGCGCAATCCGGGCTCGCCCCCGGTGGACTGGCAACACCTCACGCAGCCGTTTGATCTGTTGGGCACCATCAAGAGCGCCGCGCTGGTGGACGTGGCTGCGGGACCGTGGTGGCAGGAACGGGCCGCGTCGGTGCGGGCGCATGTCCGGCGCAGTGTGACGAGGTACCTCGGCCCCCATGCAGAGTCGAGTCGCGCGGTGGTGACGGCGATTCTGATTGGCGATCGCGCCGGGCTCGATGAGGCGTTGGTGCGCAGACTGCAGGCGGCCGGCACCTTCCATGTCATCGCCATCTCCGGCGGCAACGTCGCGATGCTGGCTGTGGCATGTCTGCTCGGGCTGCGGCTGGTCACGCGCTCGCAGACCGTGCCTCTGGTGATCACGATCGGCGTCGTCGCCTCGTACGGCGCGATCGTCGGCGACGAGTCGTCGGTCACCCGGGCGGTGCTGGCGGCCCTGTGTTATCTCGGTCTTCGCCTGCGCGGCGTGCCGCCGAAGCCCGTGAACCTGCTGGCTGTGGTGGCTGCCGTGTGCGTCGCCTGGTCGCCGCTCACCGTGCTCGATGTGGGGGCCTGGCTGTCGTTCGGCGCGACCTTCGGACTCATCGTCGTCCTGCCGCGCCTGATTGATCAGGCGCGGCGCCACGCACGTCCCTCACGTGGATGGCGGGCGGCCTGGGACTGGCTTGTTGTTGCGTGCCTTGCCACGGTCGCCGCTGAACTCATCATCATGCCGGTGAGTGCGCAGGTGTTCGGCCGCGTCACGGTGGCGGGGCTGCTGCTGAACCTGATCGCCATTCCAGCGATGGGTGTTGTCCAACTTGCCGGAATGGCCGTCTGCCTCCTGGCGATCGTGTCGGCGCCGGCGGCTGCGGCGGCCGCGTGGCTGGCGCATTCCGCGACGACCGTGCTGCTGGGATCCTCAGCGGCGCTTGATCTCGCACCGTGGCTCTCCTGGCGTGTGCCATCGTCAAATCTCGCGTGGGTGAGCGCGTACTACGCCGCCCTTGCGCTGGCACTGGTGTGGCCCCGGCCGTCGTGGCGGCGCGCCGCGGTCGTCGTGGCGGCGGGTCTGCTCATCGTCATCGTCACATCGCCGTGGGTGCCGCTCAGGCGGCCCGCTGCCGGGTGGCTGCGGGTGTCCATCCTTGACGTCGGGCAGGGGGAGGCTGTGCTTGTACAGACGCCGAGCCGGCACGCATTGCTCGTCGATGCCGGCGGCACGCCCGGCGGCTCGTTTGATGTGGGCGGCCGCGTGACGACGCCCGCCGTGTGGGCCTTGGGCGAACGACGCCTCGACTGGTTTGCCGTGACCCACGGTGACCTTGATCACGCCGGCGGCGCCCGGCGCGTCGTCGAGGACCTGTCGCCGCGGGAAGTGTGGGAGGGCATTCCGGTGGATGCCGATTCGACGTTGCTCGACCTGCGCACCCTCGCGCAGCACCGTGGGATGGGCTGGCGACGACTTCAGGCCGGTCACAAACTTGAACTCGGTGCCGTGCACATCGCCGTTCAACACCCGCCACCAGCCGACTGGCAGCGCGTGCGTGTGCGCAATGACGATTCGCTGGTGCTGGAACTGCGATACGGCGATGTCTCAGTACTGCTGACCGGCGACGCCGGACCGGAGTACGAATCACAGGCTCCCGTCGCTGACCGGGCCGGGGCGCCGCCCCGCATCAGGATCCTGAAAGTCGCCCACCACGGCAGCCGGTCGTCGTCGAGCGACCACTTCCTTGACCTGTACGTGCCGCACGCCGCGATCATCAGTGCCGGCGCGGGGAATCTCTTTGGTCATCCTTCGGCCGAAGTGCTGGGCCGGTTCTCGGCCCGCGATGTTCACGTCCTGCGCACGGATCAGCATGGTGCCGTGATCATTGAGACCGATGGGCGCGTTGTCCGCCTGCGATCGATCAGCGGCCGCGTCATGGACATCGTCTGAGGAGCGCCCACGTCTCGAGCGGTGGCGACACCACCTTGTGGCCCACGACCTGGTAGCCGAAGTGTTCGTAGAACGGCACGTTGCGCGCCACTTCCGTCGTCAGCGAGACGCCCGATGAACCCGGGTCGGCATCGGCCAGAGCCGCGACGGTTGTCAGGAGCGCGCGCGCGAGCCCGGATCCGGCGTGGGCGCGGCGGACGCCGATCATGTTCAGGTGGTGATGCGGCGTGGCCTCGATGACCGGCCAGCTCGCCGCGTACTGCTGGTACCGATCAAATGCGTCCGATCCGAGCGCCGTCCAGATCGCGTCGACCCAGGGTGCGAGGTCCTCGGGTGGAGGCGCCTCTGTCGGCAACGTGAGAATCGCGGCCGCCGCCAGTGTGCCGGAGTCGCGGTCGACGACACCGAACATGGGCCCGCCGCGGCGGAGGCGACGAGTGACGAACAGTTCGACCAGGCGCCGCGTTCTCGCTCCGACATCACCGCCCGGACCGACGACATAGCGCATGACCGGGTAGTCGCGGAACGCATCGGCCATGACATCGATGACCTCCGGCAGGTCCGCCGCCGTCAGCCGTGTGCTTTGATGCGTTGCCACGCGGCCTCCATCTCCTCAACGGACGCGGCATGGACCGAGGAGCCTCGGGCTTCGAGGTCGGCTTCCACGGCGGCAAACCGCGCCGAGAACTTGTCGTTGGCAGCGCGCAGCGCGGACTCCGGCTCGATGTTGAGCTTGCGCGCGAGGTTGGCAATCGAGAAGAGGAGGTCACCGAGTTCTTCGGCCGCACGCGCGGGACTCTCGGTCACCGCTTCGCGCAACTCGCGCACTTCTTCGTCGATCTTGTCCACGACCCCGGCGGTGTCCGGCCAGTCGAAGCCCACCGACGCCACGCGAGTGCCAATCTCATGCGCCCGCAAGAGCGAGGGCAGCGATTTCGGAACGCCGGCCAGGACCCGTCGCTGTTCTCCTCGCCCCGACTGTTCGGCCGCCTTGAGCTGCTCCCACTGCGTCAGCACGGCGGCCGGCGTTTTCGGCGTACGGCCTTTCCGCCCACGCGACCGCGGCAGCTTGCGGCCAGACGCCGTGAAGACATGGGGATGGCGGCGAATAAGTTTGTCGGCAATGGCGGTCAGCGCGTCCGCCATATCCCAGCGACGCTTTTCTGCGGCGATTTGCGCGTGAAACACAACCTGGAACAACACGTCGCCCAACTCTCCTGGCAGCGCCTTGTGGTCCTCGCGGTCGAGGGCCTCCAGCGCTTCGTACGTTTCTTCGAGCAGGAAGGGCCGCAGAGTCCGGTGTGTCTGTTTGCGATCCCACGGACAGCCATCCGGGGATCTGAGCGTGGCCATTATGCGAACCAATCGCGCCATCGCGCGAGCAGCGCGTGCGGCGCGCGTGTGCGTCGAAACAGGCATGGCCAAGAAGGTAACAGAGTGTGCGAACGCCTGTAATCTGTAAGGCGTGAAAGTGCTGTTTCTCGGGACCGGCACGTCGCACGGGGTGCCCATGATCGGCTGTGCCTGTGCCGTCTGCCGGTCGGATGACCCGCGGGATAACCGGTTGCGCCCATCGATTGTGCTGGAAGGCGACGATGGGACGGTGGTACTGGTGGACACGACACCGGATTTGCGCCAGCAGTGTCTGCGCCACGACATCGCGCGCGTGGATGCGGTGGTCTACACCCATGCGCATGCCGACCACATTCTGGGTTTTGATGAATTGCGGCGTTTCAACGTGCTGGCGAAGCGCGCGATGCGGGTCCATGGCGACCGGGCGACGCTTGCCGGTTTGCAGCGCACGTTCGGCTATGCCTTTGATCCTGACGCGCCGCGTGGCGGGGGCGTCCCCCAAGCCGACCTGATTCCCATCGCCGGGCGGTTTTCGATTGGGGCCCTGTCGTTCGAACCGCTCACGCTGTATCACGGGCATGCACCGGTGCTGGGGTTCCGTGTCGGCCGTTTTGCGTATCTGACTGACTGCAACAGCGTGCCTGACGAGACGCTGGCCCAACTGCACGGTCTTGAGGTCCTCGTCCTTGACGCCTTGCGCCATCGCCCGCACCCCACGCACTTTTCGCTGACTGAGGCGGTGGAGATGGCCGGCCGCATCGGCGCGTCGCGGACGTACTTCACGCACATGTGCCACGACCTTGGGCACGCGGCCACATGCGCGACGCTTCCTGAAGGCGTCACGCTCGCATACGATGGTTTGCGTCTCGTATGTTCGTAGCCCGGTTCCCCAACGACGCCCCACCGCTCTGGCCCCGGCCCGTCGCTGCGCTCGGCAATTTTGACGGTGTGCATCGCGGGCACCAGAAGATCCTGGACCAGGTGTGCCGGCAGGCGGACCGTTGTGCGGGTACGCCCGTTGTCGTCACCTTTGATCCCCATCCGCCCCGCGTGGTGCGTCCCGACAAGGCCCCGCCCTTGCTGATGACCCTCGACCAGAAGATCGAGGCTTGCGGGCGGGCCGGCATTCAGGGGGTGGTGGTCGTCCAGTTCACGCCGGAGATGGCCCGGTGGGAGCCCGAGACGTTTGTGGACACGGTGCTGGTGGAGTGGTTGCGTGTCTCCGAAGTGTGGGTCGGCGCGAACTTCCTGTTCGGTCGCGATCGGATGGGCACGTTTACGCTGCTCAAGGCTCTGGGTGAGGACCGGGGCTTTCGCGCGGAAAAGATCGACCCGGTCCGGTTCAAGGACTTTGTGGTCTCGAGCACGCGTGTCCGGCACCTGCTCGCGGAGGGCCGGGTGGAAGAGGCCGGCGATCTGCTGGGCCACCACTATGCGCTTGATGGCGTGGTGGTGCACGGCGATGGCCGGGGGCGCGAGCTCGGGTATCCCACCGCGAATCTCCAGACGCAGAACGAGCAGCTCCCCGCGTACGGCATTTATGCCACGGTCGCGATGATTGACGGCGTCGTGTTTCCCGCGGTCACGAGCGTCGGCATCCGCCCCACGATCGGCGACAACCGTGTGATGGTGGAGACGTATCTGCTGAATGCGTCCATGGACCTCTACGGCAAGTCGATGCGGGTCGCCTTTGTGCGCTGGCTTCGCGAGGAGCGGAAGTACTCGTCACTCGAGGCGCTGGCCGCGCAGATTGGCGACGACTGCCAGGCGGCCCGGCATGTGCTGGCGGATTTGGGCCTGTAAGGCACCTCCGAGGTAGAATCGTTGCCGATGTCGGACCCAGTGCAATTGCTTGTCCCGCTGGACGCGCGGTTTCGCGCGATCGGCGCGGAATTGGCGGGGAAGTACTGCGCGGCTCAGGGCGGCTCAGAGGCGGACGTGGCGTCGGTGGCCTCAGCCGTCGCTGGGGCGGTCGAGACCGTGGCGGTGACGGCCGGGGACCTGGACGCGGTCACGATGGACTTCCGGACCCTCGCCGGTCAGGTTGAGGTGACGGTGCGTTGCGGCGACCGGTCATCGGTGGTCACGCATCCGGTGCTGACCCCGAAGGGGTAAGCATGCGCCTGTATAACACTCTCACCAGAACTGAAGAGACGTTCGTACCCGCCGACGGCAAGACCGTGCGCATGTATACGTGCGGCTTGACCGTGTACGCCCGCGGGCACATCGGCAACTTCCGCACGTTTGTCGCGCTGGACGTGTTGCGTCGTGCCCTCCGGCATCAGGAAGGTTATGCCATGCGTCACGTCGTGAACTTCACGGACGTGGACGACAAGACCATCACGGCCTCCGCGCAGGCGGGTGTGTCGCTTCGCGCGTACACCGACCGTTACATCCAGGCGTTCCATGAGGATTGCGCCGCGCTCGGGCTTGAGGCGGTTGAGGAAAATCCGCGCGCCACCGATGAAGCCAACCTGCGTGCGATGACCGGCATGATTCAGGCGCTGGGCGAGCGTGGGCACACCTACGAATCAGAAGGCTCCACGTACTTCCGCATCGCGACCATGCCCGATTACGGGAAGCTGGCGCGACTGGATCACGAGGGGATTCAGGCGGGCGCGCGCGTGGATGCCGATACCTACACGAAGCATGACGCGCGGGACTTCGTGTTGTGGAAGTCCACCAAACCCGGCGAGCCGACCTGGGACTACGGCTGCGGTCCAGGCCGGCCCGGCTGGCACATCGAGTGCTCGGCGATGGCGCTGCGTCTGCTGGGCGACGGGCCGATTGACATCCATGGCGGCGGGATCGATCTGATCTTCCCGCACCACGAAAACGAGATCGCGCAGGCCGAATGCGCGACAGGGCGCCAGTTTGCGCGCTTCTGGGTGCACGTCGAGTTTCTGAATCTCGAGCACGAGAAGATGTCGAAGTCGCTCGGCAATGTCTACAACATCCAGGACATTCGCGACCGTGGCTTCCGGCCGTCGGCTCTGCGCTACCTGCTGATGTCGGTGCACTATCGCAAGCAGCTGACGTTCAGCTTCGACATCCTGGCGCAGGCGGACGCGGCCCTGACGCGACTGACCGACTTTCTGGCTCGTGTGGATGCCGTGGCCGGCGGGGACGCGCACCCGGAGGTGCTCGCCCGACTTGAGGCGGCCCGGCGGGCGTTTCGCACACACATCGCCGACGATTTGAACGTGCCCGGCGCACTTGGCGTGATGTTTGAGGTGCTCCGCGAGCTCAATGCGGCGATTGATGCCCGCGGCGTGGGCCGGCCTGATGCCGAGGCGATTCGTGCGGCGTTTGGTGAGTTCGATCAGGTGCTGGGTGTCATCAGCCTCAGACGGGCGGAAGACGCCACCCCGTCCGCCGACGACGCGGAGATCACGGCGCTGGTTGAAGCGCGGCGGCTGGCACGCGTCAATCGCCAGTTCGCCCTTGCCGATCAGATTCGCGTCGACCTCGACGCGCGCGGCATCATCCTTGAAGACGGTCCCGCCGGGACCCGCTGGAAACGGAAGTAAAGCAGTAAAGCGGTCACTCCGCGCAGAACGCGCTCTTGATGTGCTGAATCGTGACGCGTTCGGTGCCGACGCCATCAATGGCGACCACATCAAACCGGCACGGGGCGTCGAGCCTGTGTGACCACGCCAGGTAGTCGAGCGCCATCGCCGCGATGCGGCGTTGTTTCCAGGGCGTCACGCTTTCGGCGGCCGTCCCGTAGCGATCGGTCCGTCGCGCCTTCACTTCCACAAACACAATCGTCTCGCCATCCTGGGCGACGATGTCAATTTCGCCGTACCGGGTGCGATATCGTCTGGCAAGAATTGCGTACCCCTGGTGCCAGAGTTCCACCGTGGCGAGGTCTTCGCCCAGTTTTCCGGTGTTCTGACGGTATTCCAGCAGTCGCACGCTCCTGACTGGAGCAAGTCGGGTGCCAGAACCTATTCGCGGAAGTTGCCGAACTGCAGCTCGAGGCCGAAGTCGCCCCCGCGCAACAGGCGGATGGCATTCTGGAGTTCGTCCTTCGAGCCGGAGGTGACCCTGAGCTGGTCGCCCTGAATGGTGACCTGCACCTTCTTCAATTTCTGGTCTTTTACGAACTTGATGATGTCGCGGGCTGCATCTGCGCTGACACCCTGCTGCAATTCGACCTTCCGTTTCACCATGCCCCCGCCGATCGGCTCCAGGTCTCCAAGCTTCAGGTTCTTGGTCGGCACACCCCGGCGGTGCAGGCGCGTCTGCACGATTTCCCAGACGGCGTCCATCTTGAAGTTGTCGTCGGCGACCAGCTCGACCTGGTTTTCCTTGGCTTTTAGCTCAATCGTCGACTTGGATCCTTTGAAGTCGAAGCGCTGGGCCAGCTCCTTTTTGGCCTGATTGATGGCGTTATCGACCTCCTGGAGGTCGACTTTTGAGGTGATGTCGAAGGACGGTTGCGAAGCCATGCGGAATCGTACTCCAGGACTCCTGAGCAGTTCGAGAGCGGCGGAACTACTGGCACCCTGAGAGTTTTATGTGCATAATCAGTCTGTTCCTGGTACAAGGATTACAATTATGTCACAAAACAGACGCCGAAGTGTTCAGCCTTCAGGCACCCGCGTACGTTCCTTGGCCGGTCTTGTCGCGCTAGGCGGTGCCTTGGTGCTCGGGGCCGTGTGGCCATCGGCTCAGGTGGCGGACCCCGGATTGGACCTGGTCGTCGGTCGCAACGTGAATATGGTGTCGGGGCAGACATTGCCCAACGGCGACCCGTATCTGCAGCGTCAGAATGAGCCGTCGGTGGCAGCCTCGACGCGCAACCCGCTGCACCTGCTGGCTGGCGCCAACGATTACCGGACTGTGGACATCCCCGGTAACTTCGACGACGGGGAGACGGGCGACGCGTGGCTCGGCGTCTTCAAGTCATTTGACGGCGGCGAACGGTGGCAGAGCACGCTCCTGCCCGGCTATCCGCAGGACACCTCCGCGGAAGGCATGGCGTCTCCGCTGAAGGCGTATCACGCCGGTGCGGACCCGGTCGTGCGGCCCGGCACCAACGGTCTGCTGTATTACGCGGGTCTGGCGTTTAACCGCGGCGAAGGTGGCGCGAGCGCGATTTTCGTGTCGCGGTTTGTGGACAACAACAACAAGGAGAACGGCGACCCGATCGCGTACGTCTCCACATCGATCGTGGCCAGTTCGACGGGGGCGGCCTTCCTCGACAAGCCGTGGATGGCCGTGGACGTGCCGCGCGCCGGCGCCAAAGTGTGCCGCATCACCACGCAGCAACCGGCGCCGCAGGTCGCGGGGGCGGTCGCGGGTGTGACGCCGACCGGCAAGGGGGCCGATGGCCGCGCCGTGTCTACCGCCGCGCAGACAATCACGGAGACGCGTACCGCGAAGGGCACGCCGACCGTGTTGCCGACTCCCGGGATTGCGAAGACCATCTCGCAGCAGGTGCTGGCGGGCGCGATGTATGTCGCGTACGCCCAGATCACGACGACGACCCTCGCGACCGGCGCGTCGGACATCGAGTCGCGCATCATGTTCTCGCGCTCGGCCGATTGCGGCGCGACGTGGACCACGCCGGTCCAGATCAGCGACCCGGCGCACAAGGTCAATCAGGGCGCGACCATCGCGGTGGATCCCAGCACGGGCGCCGTGCATGTGGCATGGCGCCAGTTCGGCCTGACGGCCACTGCGCCCGACGCGATCATGACGGTGTCGCCCGACATCAGCGCCAAGGTCGCGAAGAAGCCCGTGAAGGTGCACGAGTTCAAGCCCGGCCCGAAGGCCGACGCGATTCAGCCGAAACTGCAGCGCGCCCATCGCCACGGCGACGTGCATCAGTTGGTCTCGATTCGGCCGTTCGACTCCGGCACCGGAGAAGATCGGTTCCGCACCAACGCGTATCCCACGATCGCGATTGACGACGAAAGCCGCGTCTATCTGGCGTGGACCGAACGCGGCTACGCCGGGGCGCGATCCGATCCGCTCATTGGCGATGCCCGCGTGGTGCTCGCCACCTCGAAGATCCCGGGCGTGTGGACCACGCCGCGTGCGGTGGACTCGAAGCCCGACGGCACCGACCTGCCCGGACACCAGATGATGCCGTCGATGTCTTATTCGGGCGGTCGACTCCTCATCGTCTATTACGACCTGCGTCAGGACGTCTCGCGGGTGTTCGGTCCGTTTGTGTCCGAGCGGGATGCGATCGCGGTGGCCGACCGGCGCCACACTATCGACGTGCGCGCTGTACAGGCGCCGAAGGGCGACGTGCCGGTGTTCGGTGCGTCGACGATGGTGTCGCAGTACCTGATAGGCAACCTGCGCGGTGCCGCCGGGGCCTCAGCGCAGCAGTTGCAGTTCAACGCGCCGAACCTGCCGCTGTTCCAGTTGGGCACCGTGCCGTTCATGGGCGACTACATCGACGTGGCGCCCGCGCCGGCGTTTGTGCAGAACGCGGGCGGCACCTGGATCCACAACACCGCGAATACCTCCGCGCCGGTGTTTCACGCGGTGTGGACAGACAATCGCGACGTCCAGAAGCCCAAGGACGGCAACTGGCAGAACTACACCCCCCCGGGCGGGATCGGCTGTGCCGACGGCCAGACCGGCATGCGGAATCAGAACGTGTATTCCGCCCGCATCACGATGGGGTTGATCGTGGGTTCGCCCGGCAACACCAAG
>Ga0222713_10000030_pt1 | contig 141470 bp, 154 predicted proteins | sample C33_649DmetaG_FD_165061 | JGI IMG/M metagenome (GOLD analysis project Ga0222713, IMG submission 165061) | Estuarine water microbial communities from San Francisco Bay, California, United States - C33_649D | ecosystem: Environmental > Aquatic > Marine > Unclassified | place: USA: California...
GACGGTGCAGATCCTTCCTGACAAGGTGCTTCAAAGAATACTTCTTTAGATGCTCCATTTTGAGTTCTTCCCTGAGAAAGTTGAGCACCAGATCTTGCTTCTTTAGCAGATCCTAAGTTAGTAACTTGAGGTTTCTTGGAATTATTTATTGGATATGGCTTAATGCCACCCCCAACGTTTGGCTTACTTTTTGCTCCTAACTTAGCTGCATTTGAATCCGAATCCGTTTTTGCAACCATGTTATCAAAGAAACTTGCCCCACCAAATGAATTTACTGTTTGTTTTGGAATTACATATTCTCCAGGTTGTAATGCAGTTAATTGTCTATCTGCAGTTCCTCCTGGCATATTCATACCAGTATTTTCTGTTACGGATCCTTGTGTAAAGAATGATGAAAAATCTTTTTTGGATCCAAATGCTCTTTGACCATAAGCCTCGGAAGTTCTTCCTTGCCTTTCCATTGAATTTGCTCTCATAGCACGGAGTTCATCTGCTTGTTGTTGCATTACAGATTTTTTTATGGGTGCTAATGGAGTAGACGGTTTTGGTTGTATTGGTTTAATGGGTGGTACAGATGGAGCATCATTAGTCATTACAACTGGTAAATTTGTTGCAGGATCTATTGTCGGAGGAAGTGGAGCAGATGAAATTGCTGGCGATTTTAATTCTCCACCACCTTGAAGTTTAACGATTCCACCACCTTGCATCATGTTAACTTTAGATGTTGTCAAATCTTTGGAACTTTTGCTCTGAATTTTACTAAGTTCTACTTTATTTTTTTGTGGAGATGCGGTATTCTCTTTGGATGACATTATATCCCATATATCCTTTCCCAGTAAAGCAACATCAGCACCCATTGACACTGCCTCTGCAGCTGCTGGAATAACAGCACCAGCTCCCGTTGCTGCTGCTCCAGAGGTTGCTATGGTTGTAGCTCCGGCACCAGCTCCCAACCCCGCCAAAGCAGCACCCCATTTATCTCCCCTTTCTGCCCTTGCAGCAGCATCAGCAGCACTTGCCGCAACACCCAATCCAGGAACCATTCTTCCACCAAATTTACCAAGTGCTCCACTAACTTTAAGCATCTTTGGATTTTGTGCCACTGAAGATAGCACACTTGAACCCTTTTTACTAACTACATTTGCTACGTTTTTAATATTTCCACCAATAAAATTAGCAGCATTTTTAGCTGTTTTGATTGGATTTATTTTTTTAGCAAATGCTTTAGCAGTGTTTACTCCAGTGTTAATTGAACTGACAGTATCATATATACCTCCCCAAAAACCTTTCTTTTTTTCTTTCGATTTATTAGTAATTTTTTCAAGATTACTTTTTATGTCATCGCCTTTAGATACTGCTTTTCCTGCAACTTTTTTTACAACATCTCTTTTTTTGATAGGTTCCTTTGATTTAAAAAATCCACCTATCCCAGATTTAACTTTATTAATTATTCCTCCACCAGCTTTCTTTTGTATTGCCGAAGTATCTATTTTTGGGGGAGGTGGAGCATCAGTAGTTGTTTTAACTGGCAAATTTGTTGCAGTATCTATTTTTGGGGGAGGAGGTGCTGCCAAAGGTGCAGAAGGTGTTGGTTTAAATGATGTAGTAACATTTGACGATACTTTTGAGAGGTCAAATTTAGGCAATTCTTTTACTGGTGGAGTTGCAAAATTTAAATTACTTCCATAAGCCTTTTTAGGATCTACTTTTAACTTACTTGCATCAATTTTTGGTAAATTATAATTAGATGCTCTTACCCCTAATGCACCCAATGTATCACCTTGCCTATCAAGTGATCTTGCTCTCATTGCACGAAGTTCTTTCAGGCTGTCTGATATTGATTGCCTTTTAGGTTTCTGATTATTTAAATTAGTATTTGGATTAAAAGCAATTTTTGTAAGATCTTTATTTTTTGATGTCTTACTTAATTGATAATTTGTTTTTATCGGTTTTAAATTTAATCCTAAATTGGGACCAAATGGATTTGGTTTCTTTTGTTCATTGGTATTTTTAGATTTATCAAAATAATTTTTAAATGAATCATTAAGATTAAATGAATATTTTGATTTTTTAAAAATATCATTAGTATTAAAATTTTTAAATACTTTCTGAAGATTAAATGCTCTCAATCCATAAGCACTATTAGTTTCACCTTGCCTTTCTAAGGAATCTGCTCTCAATCCCCTTAAAGATCTAATTTGCTCACTAATGCTTCTTTCAACTAATCCTCCACCTTCTTTTTTCTTTATTCCCCCTTTTGGCTTACTTAATCCACCATTACTACCAGTACCAATTGGTTTTGGTCTCGCTATAATTGGTTTTGGAGCTGCTGGTTTAAACCCAACTGGTTTAGTTATTCCACCATTACTACCAGTACCAATTGGTTTTGAAAAAGATGGTTTCGGCACTGGTGGTGCTGCTAATCTTGCTTGCCTTGCTTTTTGTGCAGCATCATAATCCTTGTAATACTTACCATCAGAAGAAGAGTAGTATCTACCGATAGAAGCAGCACCAGCTTGCCTTACTCTTGCTGCTGATGCCTTATCTGCTTTTAAATTTCTAATTTGAGCATCAGCACCACCAAAGAAAGATTGGAATCCTCTTTTAATTCCACCAAGCATACCACCACGACCTTGCCATTCTCTTTCCTTGGCAATATTCTCTGTAGTAAATCTTTTTCCTCTTCCAGTTTTAACTCCACCACCTTCTTTGCTCAATATATCGAGTCGTTTTTGTGAAGTTAAATTTGCTAAACTTTGTTCCTTTGCTTGAGAATTTGCTTGATAAAAATCTGAAGATTTTACACCAGTAAATGGAGTTGCTTTTGGTTTTGGAGTTTTTAAATCTTTTGATACTTGATTAAACCTTCCTTGCATCCATCCACCAACAGATGCGCCAAGAGGACCTAAAGTATCAAGTCCTCTTTTAGCAATTTTAGCAGACAATCCTAAAGGACTATATTCCAATCCAGTTTTAATAGATCCCATTAAAGGAATCATTGGATTGAATTTTAAAATACTCCTTAACTTTGAACCAAATCCTTTCTTAGGTTCTCCAGTAATGTTTTTTGCTTTAGCATGTGCAGCATCTCTTGCTCCAGCAAACTTTGATTTGAATGGAGTATAACCTTTATTTCCTTTTGCCGGTGCTTTTGACTGTTTTCCATAATAAACTTTTTTAAATTGCTCATAAGTCATATCACCAAATGCCACTTTCTCATGAAGTGAATTTTTTAGGTCTGGGTTATCAAATATATCCCTAAATGCTTTTCTTGCGCCCTCATCAGAAGATCTTTTTTGCTTTGATCTACTTAAAATTTTATCTCTTTCTACCTTCTCTTTTGCTATTGCTTGTTCATAATCAGCCCTTTGCTCTGCACTCATTTCACCGAACTTAGTTGCAGCAGCAAGTTTTTTTATTTTTGATTGAGCTTTATTTGCTACATCTTCAATTTTTATATCAGGAGTTTTAACATCTTTTATTTTGTCTAGTACTTTTCCAGCTCCAAAAATCCTAAGTCCATTTACTGTAAGTGTTGATGATCCTTTTCCAGCCCGTTCTCTTACGGACTTCATGTAAGCATCATTAGTTTTTACTGGAGGTAGTTTTGGTTTAGTTGACTTGTCTGGACCAGTATGGATTTTGTTTAATTTTGCTAATAATTTCTTTTCATATGCACCTTCACCATACTTTTTATTATATGAAGATATTGTACTTTTCTTTGTTGTTTGTAATAACTCTTGATATCTTTGATTTGCATATGCAGCATCTCCACCTACAATTCCACCACCAGCAAATCCCTCAACTATGCCTCCATTAAAGAATCCTGGAAGACGTTTTCCAGATTTTGTTTTTAATTGATCAGAACTAACTTTATTTGCTTTTCTTCCAGACAATAAAGAAGGTATACTGATTCCAGTTTTTTCAAATATATTAAGTTGATCCTCTTGAGTTACTACTGCTTCTCCCCTTTTAGCAGCAACAACTGTTTCTTCTCCAGATTTTTTTCCAGAAAAGAAAGATGCCATTGCACCAATTGGACCACCAAATTTTTCTAAAAAGTTTCCTGATGATAACTGTTTTTGATCTTTTTCAGTTAATATTGCATCACCAGTTCTTAATTTTAATAACCTATCATCCTTTCCTGCTCCAGAAACTGGGAGACCATGATCACCACCAATTTTTTTACTTTGTAGTAATGGTGATAACAATGGTGCGAATGCTCCAAGACCTGGGACAGCACCCATTAGTCCCATAGTTAATGGATTAATTAATCCACCCTTAGCATATCCCGCACCTTTATCCTTTTTTTCTTGTTTTGATTTTTTAGAATCTTTAACGTTCTTGCCAACTCCCTCAGAAGTTTTTTGTACAATCGTTCCTATTAATCCAGGAATTCCACCAGCTGCCTGGAGTTTGGGATCCTTATCCCCACCTTTTTTTGTTATTGATTGTATTGGACCTGCAAGAAGTTTAAAAAGATCTAATGATTTTAGACCATTCATTAAAAATTCAGAGGCACCAGCAAGACCCTTAAATCCAATAGTTAAAGGTAAAGTTGCTACATCTAAAGATTTTTTTAATCCCTTTCCTAAGAAGTCAGTTGCTCCGGAAGCAACTTTTCCTACTGCCTTAGCACCTTTTCCAAATGCTTTGGCACCATGCTTACCTGCCTCAAATGCCATTCCCAAAGGAGTGAATTTGAGTGCCTTTCCAAGACCACCGATAATACCACCATCGGCATAAGATTCTACATCTTGCTTATCATCTTTCTTTTTTCCACTTTGGGATATAGCAACTGCCCCCGCAGTTACAGCTCCAGCAGCAAGAGCAACTCGACCCCATTTACTCTTTGCTAAAACTGCAATTAATTTTCCTGTAGCAAATACTGCCTTTACTGCTAATTTTACTACAAGTTTGCCAATTGTTCTTGCAAATCCACCGAGCTTGGTTCCAAATAACAAATAAGATCCAACAATTAATACCCAATGATCTGTTAAAAATTTAACAATAGTATTAAACGTCTGTCTATTTTTTGGATCTTTCATCCAATCCATAAACATCGTAAATGCTTTACCAAGTAAAGTAAATACAATGAATCGTTTTATTCTATCAAAAAGATCTTGAAAGGGAGATAGTAAATTTTTAGCAGTACTTACTATTTCTTTGATTCCACTTCCTTTCTCTAATTTATTTTCCGCGTCTTCTCTTCCAGATTTTTCACGACCTCTTCGTTCCCTTTCAGAATCTTTTTTTCTCAAAGAAAACTGATCTTTAAGTGTTGAAAAAATAGATCCTAAAGTAGAATCAATCTTGGTTAATTTTTTTCCAAGAATTTCACAACAACCTTCTTTTTTAATCTTTTGTTTTTTCTCCTTTACCTCGACAGTTTTTTTCTTTGGTTGGGGGAGAAGAGGAACCGTTGGTGTTGCTTGTGGTGGAGATGCAGATGGTGCCTCAGTAGCAGGAGATTGTTGTTGCTTTTGAACAAAAGTTGATAATGTAGTAACTTTTGTATTTGCTCTGGGAGTAGTAGATTTTGGTGTTTTTTTGGTATTTTTATTAGATACTTTTTGAGTTTTTGGTTTTGCTTTTGCCCTTTTCTTTTCTGTCTGAAACTTTATATTCTTATCTTCTTTTCTTACTCTTTTTAACTCTTCTGTTATTAATGATACTTCTTCAGAAGAAAACTTGCCGTCAGACATTCTGGCAGCAAGTGCAGCTTCTTTTAAAGATCTAAAATAATCTTCATGAGACAACTCCAAATCATCTTGGAGTCCCAACAATGAAACAATTCTACTATCTACTAATTGTGTTGTTGGGTTAGAATCAGCCATTACCTCTTCCAGTCTTTGCCTCTAATTCCTGCTGTTCCAGATGATCTTCAAGTAACATTACATAAATGTCCCTTTCCCAAGGCATCATATTTTCAATCTCTGTCAAAGAATATTTATGGAACTGCATCAAGGCAAAATTTAATCTGAAGTAATTCTCCAGATCCATGTGAGACATGGCTATGCGAAAAAACTTGAAAGTCCTTCTAATACAATTTCACTTTCTACTTTTGTCTTTGGATTTTTAATTTTTAATTTATGAGAAAGTTTAGGCATAGTTTCAAAGAAAGTTTCAATTTGTTTAAATTGAATTGAATTCATATCTTCAAGAAATTCAACTAATTCTTTCTTCGTTACATCGGAAGAATCCCAAACCTCTTCTGATGTATAAATTCTATCAATACAAGAAGCAATTAAATCAAATGATTGATCTACATTAGTTCTTTGATTGACATCAAAATTTGATTTAATAAATTCATCCAATGAAGGATATTTCATTTCCATTGTAATACTGTCATCAACTTTTATTTGACGAGAGTGCTTTTCGTTGGTATTTACTTTAATATCATCAATGGCAATTTTAACCGGAATTTCAGTAACCTGATCGTCTGGTGCGATGATATTAACTTCCAATTCTTCTCCTACAGATTTTCCACGAATATTTAAAAATAGATATTCAATATCAAATGTAGGTAGAGTTTCTACCTTGACATTTTTAGGTGACTCGATACAATTTTTAATTACTGTTTTAATTGCTGTAGTAATTTGTTTTGTGTCTTCCGTTTCTAATGCAAGAACAAGTAATTTTTCTTCCTTGACTAAGAATGGTCTGTAAGTAACCGTCTCTTCTGTTGAAGGAAGAATTAGTTCATAAGTCGGGGTACTAATTTTAGGTAAAGGCATGATCTTTTATGCAAATCAGTTATAGTATATATATCAATAATTTGTATCGTCTAATCCAAAAGTTTCTAAAGCTCCACCACCCACCTTTCTTAAAGTATCAAATATAGTTTCACTTTCAGTTGTAGCAAATGGATTAAAGTAAGCAAATGGATCAGTTACTACGCGATTGTTTCTCAATTTACCAACTATTCCATAGTTATATTCTCTATAAACATTATATCTTGTGTAACTAAAAGTAACCGTACATTTTAGTAATTGTGAAGAATCATAGGATACAGGCATAGCTTGGATTGTTAATGGATATGCCTGTAAGAAGTTGTATTGCAAATATGTTCCCAGATAATCTCTTTCAAACTTATTAATGTAAATATCAGTTTGGTAGTTTTTTGGAAATTCAAATCGGTAAAAATAATTTGATTTTGTACTATCTGGTCTACCATCGGTTAATCCAGTAACGGATTCATTTGCGATGTGACCTATCCAATTCTCAAAGAACCAAATTATTTCATGACTCTTTCCACCATCCGCTCCGTTATGATCAACATAAAAAGTAAAATCAGCTTCCATAAACTGCCTTCTATATGGATGCTTCTCCGTAACTCCAGTATAATCACTTGTAATTTCATTAGTTACTAAAGAAGATCCGGGCAATGATGCCTCACAGCAAAGTAAAGATATATTTTCAACAGCAGTCGTAAATTCATACCCTCTTTGAGAAATCCAATCTCTTGATTTTTGAGTGGGATAAAACCAACACTGATAAAAAGAAGTTAATGCGGGCTTTTGAAATATGTCTCTTAATCGGTATGCCTTTGAAGCAGATTTAATTGGTTGAAGATTTTTATTTTGTGCCATTTATAAATATAAAAAGCTTTATATAATATGTATGCGAAGTAATGAAGGAAAATATCATCAAGGAAAATTTCATCCAAGAAACCCAGAAAAATACAAGGGTGATGTAAACAATATTATATACAGATCTTCATGGGAATTAAAGTTCATGAGATACTGTGATAGAAAAGAAGATATACTTGAATGGGGAAGTGAAGAATTTTTCATTCCATATTTTGACCCAACTACAGAAAGAGTTCGTAGATACTTTCCAGATTTTTATATGAAAATTAAAGAATCAAGTGGAACGACCGTTAGGTATATTGTTGAAGTAAAACCAAAAAAGCAAACAATTAAACCACAAAGAACAGTAAAAAAAAGAAATAAAACCTACATTAATGAGGTGTTGACATATGAAAAAAATAAAGCTAAATGGAAAGCAGCAGAGCAATTTTGCGAAGACAGATTGATCAAGTTTATGATAATTACGGAAGATGAACTTGGTCTATAAATATAATTACGAACAACCACCAATCTAAACCTTCCTCATGTCTTGGACTGAAAATAAAGATTCATCTGGAAAAGTTACCTCATATAGTCAAAGAACACCAGGAGGAACAAGTGAAAATCCATGGACAGTAAACGCAAAATTAGATGGATCTCAAGAAATTGTAGATAAATCTGGAAAGGTGATTGCAACAAGAACTGCAGATCAAAAAGATTTTCAAGCAAAAGATAATAGCTGGAATCAACTTGATCAAAATACAAAGAGTGCTATATCAACTTCTACAAGAGATAACACTTATAAATTAATACAAGACAGAGGAACAGCAGAACAAAAAGAATCAATTAAGCAAAAAGAACAATATAAATCTGCCACAAATACTCTTGATTCGCAAATAGAATCTGATAAAGGATATAGAGCAACTGATGATGCATCAAGTGGAGTTGCTGCATTTTTTCCCGTTGGAAAAACTTTTAATGGTAGATTACAATATCCACTACAAATGTCCGATCAACAAGATAAAATTAAATTTACTGCGGTTGAAATTGAAAAAGGACAATTTAATGCCCCAACAAGTGCGGGTGGAGTAAGTAGTTTTTCAAGTCCCAATGTTACATATAAAAAAGTTGACAGCTCAATTTATATGGCAATACAAGGACCAATAAGTGATACAAATACTGCCCAATGGGGTGAAGGAAAACTATCTGCTATCGACGCTTTTGTATTTAACGCATCAAGAGAGATGATGAGTAAAGAGGGTGGGCAAGGTGCTGGTGATATGATAGGAGATCTTTTTAAAAATTTAGATGCCAGTCAACAAGAACTTAAAGATTATCTTGCTGGACAAGCAGCATCTATTCCTGATATCTTATCAAGAACAAAAACAAAAGTTTTAAACCCAAACCTTGAGCTGCTTTTTCAAGGACCACAATTAAGACCATTTCAGTTTAGTTTTAAAATGAGTGCGAGGGATGAGGATGAAGCTACTGCAATTAAATTCATCATTAAATATTTCAAAAGGCACATGGCTGTAAGAAAGGATAATACTGCATTATTTTTAAAAGCACCACATGTTTTTACGATTCAATATTTAAAAGGCAGTGAAATACATCCGTCAATGAATTTAATCAGTCCAGAACCATCGGGTGAAACAAAAGCTGCTGCATTAATTGCATGTTCAGTTAATTACACTCCCTTAGGAAATTATGCCACATATAATGATAGTGCGGGAACTATGGTTTGTTATGAATTAAATATGCAATTCCAAGAAATTGAACCTCTTTATGATACCGATTATACAGAAGGATTCGGAAAAGATCACTTAATAGGTTACTAAAATGAGTAGAAACTATTTTCAACAAATCCCAGATTTTGAATATATTGTAAGAGGTCCAGATAAAATAGGAATATCTGATTATGTTAAAGTTAAAAATCTTTTTACAAGAGTTAGATTGAGAGATGACATTTATCAGGAAGTTACTTTCTTTGATAGATATACAATCAAAGGTGATGATAGACCAGATATTATAGCAAATGAAATTTATAAGGACCCAAATTTAGATTGGGTGATATTACTATGCAATAATATTATTGATTACTATTCAGAGTGGCCTTTGTCTGAAAAAAACTTTGAGAATTATTTACTGGAGAAATATGGAAACTATGAAGCATTATATGATATCCATCATTATGAATCCCGTGAGGTTAAAGATACTGCAGGAAATATTCTAATTCCAGAAGGAACTATAATCTCGGATAAATTTATTGATTTAGATAGACAAACTGTAGAAAGACAACAAACTGGAGTCACTCCACTTGGAGAACCTATCTTTCAAAATGTAATCATAGACAATCCAAATTATTTAAAATTAAAACAATATTATTTCAATTTTTATGATCCCGATTTGCAACAAGATGTTGTATACACAGATGTTGTAAAAGAAATTACAAACTATCAATATGAAGTTAGATTGCAAGAAGAAAAAAGATTAATATATGTTTTAAAACCATCTTATTTAAATATCATATTCAACGATATTGATGAATCACTTGAATACAAAAAAGGTTCTGGTCAGTTTGTGACCAGAACCTTGAAGAGAGTAACTAATTTTGATGTTGATTAATCAATCATCAAGAAGACCTTGGAACTTGCGAAGATAATCATCTTCATCTTCATCTTCTGCATCAGTTTGTTTTGCAGGAGCAACATCCTTACTCTTCTTGTAAGAATTCTCAAGTTCCCTCAGGACATCTTCTTCACTGGTTTTCTTGGGGGCATAAGATTCATACTCCTCTTCCTCTTCATGAGTAGATGACTTAGGAGCAACACGATTGATGCCAAGAACATAATTCATGCGCTTCTCAAGTTCCTCGTAGGACTTAAACTGATCGGGAGCAAGAATGGCAGAAAGAGAATACTCCTTCTTCCAAATTGCTTCCATTGCTTCGTCATCTTCAAGAAGAGGACCAGCAGAATCAAACTCGGACTTATCGTAGTTCCAGTAACCTTCAACCTTACGAATCTTGAGACGGAAGTTTGCACCACTCCAGAAATCAAAAGGATTGATTGGTTCTTCATCTTCAAACTCTGGTTGCATTGCATTCAGGATCTTATCAAAGATCTTTTTACCATACTTGAAGAGAAATACTTTACCTTCATTCTGAGGATTTGCGGGATCTTTTACAACGTAGATGTTGCTGTAGTAGGACAGTTTACGCTTTTGCTTACGGACTGTTTCCTGATCTTTAGGATCGCCAGTGTTCCAAAGACCACGATTGAGTTTTGCAACGGGATCTTCTTTGCTAATTGTGGTGAGAGAATTTTCGATGTACCATCCACCAGGACCTTGGAATCCATGAGAGTACATCTTCACCCAAGGAAGATCTTCATCGGGGGGAGCAGGAAGGAATCGGATAACGGCAGAACCAACACCGTCCTTACCCATTGCAGGTTTCCAGAGACGATCATCAGTACCATTTCCACTATTCAGTTTTTCAACTTCTTTCACCAGTTTTTCGGTGAGAGAACCAAGAGAAGATTGCTTTTTGAGTTTAGAAAAATCAGACATGTGTTTTACGGATTGTTTGAGATTTGGCCTTTACGACGACTTTATCCTACCAGTGGCAAGAAGGGATGTCAAGCCCTCTTTAAAACATCTTTCATGACTTTAATCATGGATTCCATATTATTAAAAATGACACCAATATCTATATTCTCTTGCATTCCCATCATCACTGCTTGCCTTTGAATTTTTTCTTTAAATTCAATTGCTTCTGGGTCATCAGAAAGAGATAATCTGGTATATAAAATTCTTTGCTTTTCAAGAAGTTTTTCAAGTAATCCAACATGGAACTTTTTTTCGTCCAAAGTCATTGTTGGGAATTTAAAAATATTTTTATAGATATCTTCCTGGAGAATTGTAATCTCAGTCATTTCTGCTCGTACAATTTCCGAATTAAAAAAACTCACTTGATAAACTCCTTAATTATATTTTTGTACTTATCCATGTCAATATGTATAAAAGGAGAATACTTTTCTATCTTCATGGAAGTAAATTCCCATATTGGATCGATAAGATTCTTGTCATAATTTGATTTGTATTTTAAAACCCTGTTGAGAATAACAAGCGTTTCTAATGAAACTTTTCCAGATAGATAAAGTTTAATTATACGTGGATGTTTAGATCCGATGACTTTAAAGTTGGAAACAAAATCTCCATCAGAAAATATAACATCCAACTCTTCTTTGAAGATGTAAGTTAAAGATTGAAGTTTCTTTTGCCAGTTCTTATAGTTCTGCTCTCCATTCTTAATGATTTCCCCAATCCATAAGGTCTGGGGATCATCACAAGATGCAAAATTGGCAACAAAAAAGTTTTTAATTTCTTCTTCAGTTTTTGTTCTGGACATTTTTTCAAACCAGAACCTGTCTTTTCGATTGTAAAAAGATTGCAAAGAAGCTTTCACTTTACCATTGTATTTGTGAAAATCATATTTTTTCTGAGTAAAGTGATTCTTAATTGCAATATAAGTCCTATAACATTCTAACGGATTAAGATTCAAAATACCAATCGTGCTTTAGAGGTTTTCTTTAGAAAATTGAGATGAATTGCTTCGCATTTAATCTTTTCTTTCAATGGTTTTGAAAGAAGTTTTGGAACTGATTCCAAATCAATTTTATTTCTATCGCAGAAATAAATGATAGCATCAATGTAAGAAACTTTTTCTTCTTGAACAACTTTCTCAATTTCTTGAGCAAACCTGGACGGACAATAAAATTTTTCTTGTAATACTTTTTTAAGTTCTTGCTTTACTTCTTTGTCCATGGTGTCTTTTATATTTAAATTTAAGAAGTTATCAAACACGCTCATAATCCATTACCTTATCATTGACAAATTTTTTGATATACTTAAGCAACAGATTAAAATATTTTTTCTTATCGTACTCTTCATAAACACGAAGTTCACCGTCTCGGCAACCCATAATGATAACAAATTTCTTAACAGAAAGACCTGTCAATTCATGAAGCATACATGCATACGCACAACATTGGACGAAATAATCTTCAATCCATTTTCTTGGTTTTGGATACTTTGAGGTTTTAAAGTCAATTATTGCTAATTCTGGTATTCCGTTATCTCCAGTATATTCTCCGATACAATCGGTGGTTCCAGCAATTCCAAGGGATGAACTATAAAGGGAACCTTCAAGTGCGTGAATATTATTTATATTATTCAAAGCAGGAACCATAATCTGAAATAGCATTTCAGACATTGGAAGAACATCAGAATTGCAATCAAGATTTCTTAGGTATTGCTCAGTAAGTGTATGAGCATCTGTTCCAATAGAAGTAGATTCTTTACAGATACGATTTGCTTCTTTTTCCCCTACCTTCTCTCTCCACTCAGCAAACTTTTCTTTATTATAATGGCTGGTGACAGAAGTAATCGACACCAGCCTTTGGAGATTTTCTTGTTCTGGGATTTTATAATATCGAATTCCATCTATAGTTTCCCTTTTAAGTTGGGGAAGATTCAAATCAACGTGTGTAAACATTAAAGATCAAGCTCCGTTTTTTTAGTAAGGTATTCTTTAACAAGTCCAGATCTTACAATATCTTCAACTTCAAAATGAATCATTTCAAAAGAAGGCATTAACTGCAAGATTTTCATAAAATCATTAACTCCAGTTTTTTCATATTGCTTTGTAAGATCACTTTGTTTTGTATCTCCACAGAACATGATCTTGGAGTGTTCACCGACTCTTGTAATTATACTATCAAGTTCGTGAAAATTCAAGTTTTGAAACTCATCCACAATAATAATTGCATTGTCAAATGTCGTTCCACGGATGAAAGAAGTTGACCAAAAACTAATCGTTCCCTGTGTCTTTAGGTTTGCATAAAGCATTTCCTCTGCGGCTTCATCAAACACATCGAACATTGCTTTTACCATGTTCTTATATGGTATTTGATAAAGATCTGCTTTATCATCATGAGTTCCTGGAAGAAATCCAATTTCTCTCGTTGGAACCAATGATCTAATCAAGTAAATTTTTTCGTAAGGAGATCTTTCATCCAATACATCACAAAGAGCATTATAAAGTGTGATGAATGTTTTTCCTGTTCCAGCAGCACCATATGCTACAAGATTTTTATTCTCCTCATATGCATTGAACAATCGTTCTTGATTATCAGTTAAAGGGGAAATGTCTTTTAAAAGGTCTAAGTTAATTGGTTTTTTTCTTCTAAGTTGTTTGGGAGTAAGTCCAACTCCAACTTGGTTTTCTTGAGGTCCCCTTCTTTTTCTTGCCATAGAGTTTCTTACCTTCTAATTTGATTTTTGGATCCAGCAGATTTTGCACTTTTATCAAGAACTTCCTTCCAACCTGGATGTTTATTTTCAAGCTTGTCTCTCCATTCACCAACCTCCCCCGCAGAAGGGCAAGTTGATGGATCGGACCAGTCCCGTGTCCATTCTGGGTTGGATGTTTTCCATTGATCCCAGTCATGGACACTCATTTCCACTTCTTTTTGCTCACCAGTTTTAGTGTTTATAACAGGATATGTTGCCATTTTCTAACAATAATGTGTATCAATATTTATTATGCGTACTCCAGTCCAATGCTTCCGCAACATTGGGGAATTGTCCAGCAAAAATACATTGACATTCTTTAGCAATATCCATATGTTCCTGCTGTGTTCCGTTTGCAGAACGAAGTTGAATATAATGAATCCAAGAACGACAAGAACCAGTCATGTAAATTCGTGTGGGAGTTGCAAGGGGAAGAATGAATCGAGCACATTCTTTAGCAATACCATCATCCAACATTTGCTTATACAGATCCATTCCCCGTTTGAAATAATCCTGATTCAACATTTCATATTTTTGGAGAATATAAGGATCTACATCATCAATACTATTCTGACGATTCTTGGTATCCTGACGACGAAGTTCGGGAACAGGAATATCCCCAAGCAAGGAGCTATCAGCATACCTCTGTGAGAACTCCTGGAAGGTGAAGGAACGATGCCGGAGAATCTGGGCAGCAATACCCCTGGTAGTGTTGATCTCAAGGGTCATGAAGGCATGTTCAAAGATGCTCCAGTGCTCATGCTTGATGCAATACTTCAGCAATCCAGCAGAAGTATCGAAGTTCAGTTGATTGTTTGGGTTGCTGACACGGGCAATGTAAGAGATTACTTCTTGAGCATTCTGTTCAATCAGATCTCCAGCACCTTGAGTAATAGCAATCAGTTTTGTATTCATTCGTCAATCTCCCAACTATCTTTTTCCTTTTTGCGAAGTTTTTTAAGCTCTTTCATCATATCCTTAATCTCCTGATATGCAACTTCGGGAGACATTTTATCAGATACTTCAAGTCCAACAATATATTGAACTTTATCTCCAAATCGAGCAAGTGCTCTTTCAAATTCAGTTAATGTTTCGTACATTTTTAATCCTCCTCGTAGTATTCAATGTCATCATCAAGATCTGGTGGAAGAAAAGTTTGAAAATCATTTGATTCGGTTTTAACTTCTTCTTTAAGCATTGAAAGAAGAATTTCCATGTTTTCGATTATCCACGAAACCTTTTCGTTATCCATGAAATATATTTGTTCGACATGTACATTTTACACAAAAAAAGAGAGGGAGTCAAGTCCCTCTCTAATTTATTAAGCAACTTGTGGTTGCTTTGCCATATTCAATTGTGCTTCTTTAAGTTTTTCGTCTTTTTCTTTTTTATCTTTAATAATCTGAAGAGGATTTAATTTGACAATCATTTTGCCACCTCACCATTATTACAAGGACGATAAGCAATTCCACGATATGTATTTTGTGGATGTGCTGGTGCATGTGTTTTAGAATACCACTTACGATATTCTTCTTTAGGTGTGTCGGTATTATACTGACAACCTCTATAGGTTGCTTGTGACATTAGGTTTTCTCCTTAGTTTTTAGGTTAAAGAGCGTTCCTTCAGTCGGCTTTTGCGTCTATTTTGCACTCCTTCGGAGATATTTGCTTCACTTCCCAAATCAAATCATTTCGGACCTGCTTTGGCAATGAGTGTGCATTAACCCGAGAAACAATCAATTGTGCTTGTAAACAAGTTAGAATGAGTGCTTCCATAGATGAACGATCCGTTCCGAGTCGGCTTACTTCCGTTTGCTATTTGCGGATAGCAAATGAACGTAGAGGCATTCTAATCCTCATTATTTATGTAGTCAAGTCAGTTTGTAACACTTGTTACAATTACCTTTCAATATAACTTAATGTATGATTAGTTGCGTAAAGTTGTTGGATGATTATATCACATCCAATTTTTGGTTGGCAATCACCACAAGTATAAACATCACATGCTGCCTTTCCTTCTTCTGGCCATGTGTGAATACTGATATGACTTTCTGAAAGCAAACAAATTACTGTAACTCCCTGAGGATCAAACTTTTTATAAATCGTTTGACATACAGTTGCTCCACTTGCTGCTGCTGCATTTTCAAGTAGATCAATAAGAAAATGCTCATCGTTCAAAAGAACGAATGAGCATCCGTAGAGATTAAGTAAGTAATGCTTGCCCATTATTCTGGATTATTCTCCATATATTCATTTATAAGTTCGTCTATAATATCTTCTCTTCCGTCGAGTTTATTTATTTCGTGTATATTTGACTTCTTAAATTTTTTAAGTTTCTTATATTTCTTAATCAATTTAACAACTTCAGCTTCATTAATAATCGCCTGAACGTTACTAACTTTTTCCTGTTTATTTAAAAATCCTTTCATCTCTTTTTCTTACTATCTGGTGATTTATATCCCCAGAGTTTGGGGTTAATTTTTCCGTATCCCCATCCAATATCTTGAATGACTCCTGTTCCAAATTTATCATAATATAAATCAAATATCTTAACTCTTGAACCTCTACAAAGATCCATGTAGATTTTATCGTCAAGCTTATACTTTATAATATAAGCATCTAATGGCCATGAAGGATCTTTCAATTGTTCCATGCTTGCTCTTTCAAGCAGTATGGTGCAACCATACTTGGAAGGTAAATTAGCTTTTTCTTCGGAAGACCATGATTCCATAGCAATATCTACCTCCAGGTTTGCATTCAAGACCGACCTCCCCAAGTAATTTCAGGATAAGCCTGAGATACAATCTCTCTCGTTATTTTGTATTTATCTTGCAATCTCTTATCCTTCACCAAAATCATAATTTGCGCTTCAAAAGGATGAAGTCCAGAAAGCATGTTAATAAACATTGTTTCCTTTCTCATCTGAGTAATTCCATTATTTCCACCTCTACAATAAATATAAAAATTCTGATACTCATTGCGAATGGAAGTTTTATTTTTATCTTCTACAAAATCTTCTGTTCCATAGTAACCACTAGTTTTTAAACCTTGATTTTTAGCTTTACTATTTACAAGATCGGTGAGATTTCCACCAACAGAAGTTTGTTCATCTACTCCAGCATAAGGAACATCTCCTTCTGGAAGAATAGAAATTACGCTCTCATCAAAATTCATGATAAGAATTGTGGTGAGAGCAGGGTTTTTATATGCTTGAAGTGTTTCTACTTTTTGTGCAACTGTCCTTTGCTTAGAAACTGCTTCAAGAATTTCATGCATGAATGGATTTGGTTGTAATTTTGGTATGGACCATTCAATCTTCGTCTTCGTCTTCGTAGTCATAGTATTTTTCAGGGTAAAAATTTACAGCTAAGGTTTCATCTGGCAATATGTTTCCGTTTTCGTCAAGCATTTCTGGGTGTATGTTATGAGGTAATTTAAAAAACTTTTCGTTTAAAAAGTCCTTTGCTATCCATCCCACAATTCCTCCAAGGACAAAAAACATCAAGGTAAACATTATTGTAAATGTTACAATAAATGGCAGAGTTTCCATGTTTTTTCCTCCAGTAGAGAGTTACTTTTTTTTGATATTCAAACCGAAATCAAAATTTACTTGTATCTCTCTATTGAGGAGAGATATCACTTTTCCAAAACTAAAAGAAAAGGTTTTGGGTGCAGCAATCTCCCTCCTACTATTGTGACGTAACATTAACTCAAAACCACGATTAATATGTGGTTCTTTCTTATTTAGATGCCTTTTCTCATTATTAGACATTAATTAATTTACAATATTTTGTTCTTTTAAAAATTTTACAGTTTCAATACATCCACCCAAATAAACATCACCAGTATGATCATGCAAAATTACCTGAGGAAAAGATTTATTTTCACCAAATTCAATAATAAACTCTTCCTTAGTAAAATCGCAATCTAAAAAATGCACTGTATGATTTAGTTTAGATATTTCTAAGACCTTTTGAATTTTTTCACAATAAGGGCAACCATTTTTTGAATATACAGTAAATTTCATATTTCAATTTGAAAGAAAACTTATTTAGTTCAATTGCATTTTAACTCATTTGCTTGTTTCGTGCAAGCATATTCTCTCCACCATCGCATCGTTTCGTGATAAGAAACATGATGATATTGATTTGTCTCCCCTGTCCTAACTCCCATAGCATCAATATAACTCGATGGACATTGGTTCACATCTTCAACAAATAATGGACACATGTAAACTTTGGACAAATCTGAGTAAATGATTGTTTCAATTACAGGAACTCTAGCCCATTCTGGCCTAATTCCCAAATCTTTTCCGGAATAATTTAAATTAAATTCATCATCTGGATAATATGTTTCAATTATTTTCTGTGCATGTTTTCTACTTATCAAATAGATGCATCCAGACCAATCACACCAACATCTACTTCTAAGTCCTATAGAAAATGTATGATAATGTTCTCTAAGTAAACATAATTGAACACAACCCCAATCTTCTGGGATAGATTCAAAAAATTGTTTCCACGTAAAGTTCCAATATTTAACAGTATCAAATCCCAAATCATCTTCGCAAATTATGGTATATAATTCGTCAGTTTCAGTTAACCATTTTTTAATAGTTTTTAAATGAGAAGTTACTGGTCCTCTACTTCCCATACTTAATCTATTAAGTAAATCTGATTTTATTACATGCTCATTATCATCATACTTCTTATAAATGTGCGGAGTAACTTTGGTAATTCCATATTGTTCAAATTTATCATAAAGTAAATCTCTTCGATCTTGAGTTTCTTCAATACTAATAAAATTCACAGAAGGAAACTCTTCAAACTTTTTCTTGTCATCATAAGGAACTCTATAAACATAACATAGATCTTCGGTATAAAATCCACTTAAAGTTTCATTAACAGCCTGTTTGATTCCGGGAAACCAATCATGCATTCCTTCTGGATAATAATCATGTCCCGCCAGTATTCCACCGGGCTTAATTTTTGGCAACCAATTTTCAATGTCTTTCTTTGCATTTTCATAATCTTCAGATGCATCTAAAAATACAAAATCTAAAGATCGATCTTTGAATTTTTTGGATGCATCTTCAGAACTAATTCTCAATGGAAAATAATTTTTTTCAACTGGTCGCATATTATTCAAAAACTTTTTATAAATTTCCGAATCCTCCCAAGTATCCACACAATAAAAATCAATATCCTTTTTTGAATTTGATATTTCTACAGCAAGATATGACGTGGATCTTCCTTTCCAACATCCGACCTCCACAAATTTACTTCCATTTGGGAACTCATTGGCAACTCTTGTGTATAGATTTTGATAAGAAAACCAATCTTCATCAAATAAATCATCTCTCTGCCAATAATGATCTATTTTAATATCACGTTCAACATCATTATCTGGAAGATCTTTTTTTAAAGCATCTGATATTTTCTCAGATATTGTCATAATCCTACATTTCCACCAATTTAAAATTTCTTCTTGCTTCTTTTCTAATTTTTTAAAATTAGTCAAAAGAACTGTACATTCATGAACGGCTTCATTCCAATCAGAAACAAAAATCCATGGTGGGTTATTTTCATATTTGAAAGTGCTTTCTATTTCATGTGCAGGACCGGCAACGATTGGAATTGCACCACACATTGATGCTTCATACAATCTGTAACAATCTAAAGTTGAATTACCTCTACCGCAAGGAACAAACACAGAATTTAAATACTTATCAATCATTTCATCTTTTGAGATGGTATGAACAGAATATGACTGTTTTGGTATTGCAGCAAAAGCCATTAGCATATCGTACCTATCAGCTTTTAGATCACCCATCCAAGACCAAGAATATTGCCTATCTTTTGGTTTTTTAAATTCATTTAATGGGGTTGGCAACCTATCCATAAAATTAATTCCAGCTCCATTACAATAACCCAATGGAATATGAAAAGTATTTTCTGTGTAAGTATATCCTTTATGATGATATTGCCTTAAAAATAAATTACAATATTTACCCAAAACATTAAATTCATTCAAATCTTCATGTTTGTATTCATCGGACAATGAAATTATTATCTTTGGATTTACTTTTTTTACAACATATAAAACATCATTCAAAGTATGTTTTCTGCAGTTAAAAACTAAAATATCATATTTGATTTCATTTATTGTATAAATTCCATCAACTACACTTAAAAATGATGCTATTTTATTTGCAGATAGTGGCATTAACGTATCTACAATATAATCAGTTTCCCAAATTTTTTCTTTATTTTCATCCAAAAATAAAATACTAATATCTTCACTCATAGTAAATCGATAGTTTTATTGATTTTTTATCTTATTTATTCTTTAGATCTAAGCTTAGCATAATCAAAAATCTTCTGCGGAACATTGATATCAAGTGCTTCTTCAAATCCCCTAAACCCCGGAGCAGAGTTTGCCTCACAGATTTTATATCCATCCTCATGAAATAAAAGATCAACACCGGCAATATCAAGATCAAGAACTTTAGCAACTTGAATTGCCAAAAGTTCCATCTGATCATCTACTTCTATACCTTCTCCCACTCCACCTCTGGATATATTCGCTTTAAAAGATCCATCAACTGATTTCCTTTGCATTGCACCAATTACTCTACCACCAACAACAATTACACGAATATCTCGTCCCCTCGATTGATCAATATATTCTTGAACAATCATAGAACTTTTAAAATCTATTGATGAAATAAGTTCCGAAAGATCCTCAAATTGTTTTGCGTTCTCACAAAGGTAAACTCCAGCACCATGAGATCCTGTGACAACTTTCATAACACAAGGAAACCCTACTTGCTTTTCAACCAAATCACTATTACTTGGAAAACGAGTAAGCATTGTTTTAGGAATAGGAAGTCCGGCCTGCCCAAAGATTTGCATGGCATACATCTTATCCTTTGCGGCTTCAATTGAATTTGAATTGGGAAGTGTAGGAACATTCAACCTTTCAAACTGACGAAGCACGGAAAGATTATAATATCCAGTGCTACTTCCTGTCCGAGCAAGAACTACATCGGGGAGAGCAACGGCATCATTAAGATATCGAATTGATTTCCTATCATCCCGAGAAACAATTAAATCAATTTCGTCCGCATAAACTACAGAAAAATCGATACCATACTTATTTGATTCTTCTATAAATCGATCTCTCTCGTAAGTTTCCTTTGTGAGACGATTACATAACATCCAGAGTTTCATAAAAATATAAAAGTTTTACATAATTATAATTATATGTCTTGTGCAATGGACAATACAAACATAAAAATCCCGAAGGCAATAAAGGTTGCGAGTATTAGGAGCATAAAAAAGGAGTTCTTTTGGAACTCCTTTATTTATTTTCAACTTTGTCCTTGGGAATAGACGGGTTGCAAAATGCCCCCATCTTGGTCATCATCATTATCGTGATCCTCATTGAGAATAACGATTAAAGCAAATACAAAGAGAACCAAGTATAGAATATACTGAGGGTTCACAGTGCGTTACCTCTTGGCAGAACTTCCTCGGGGAACACAAAGTTCTCATGAGGTTGATCTACTGGTGCCATCCAAGCACGAAGACCTTCATTGAGTAGAATGTTCTTGGTGTAGAACGTTTCAAACTCAGGGTCCTCAGCAGCACGAATCTCCTGACTTACAAAGTCATAAGCACGAAGATTCAAAGCCAGTCCGATAATCCCAATAGAAGAAGTCCAAAGACCCATAACGGGAACAAATAACATAAAGAAATGTAGCCAACGCTTATTACTAAAGGCAATACCAAAAATCTGAGACCAGAACCTGTTTGCCGTAACCATAGAGTAAGTTTCCTCCTCTTGCGTCGGTTCAAATGCCTTGAACGTATTTGCTTGTTCACTATCTTCAAACAAAGTGTTTTCTACAGTTGCTCCGTGAATGGCACAGAGCAGTGCTCCACCCAGTATACCAGCAACTCCCATCATATGGAAGGGGTTGAGAGTCCAGTTGTGGAAACCCTGAAGGAACAGAAGGAACCTGAAGATTGCTGCGACTCCAAATGAGGGAGCAAAGAACCAACTGGATTGACCCAGTGGATACATCAGGAATACGGAAACAAATACTGCAATAGGACCAGAGAATGCGATTGCGTTGTAAGGACGAATGCCTACAAGACGGGCAATCTCAAATTGCCGAAGCATGAATCCAATTAGAGCGAAAGCTCCGTGGAGTGCCACAAAAGGCCAGAGTCCCCCAAGTTGGAACCACCTGACGATATCCCCTTGAGCCTCAGGACCCCAGAGAAGCAGAAGAGAATGACCCATAGAATCTGCTGGAGTAGAAACTGCCGCAGTAAGAAAGTTTGCACCCTCCAGATAGGAACTTGCCAACCCGTGAGTATACCAACTCGTAACGAAAGTTGTCCCAGTAAGCCAACCACCAAGAGCAAGATAAGCAGTGGGAAAAAGAAGAAGTCCAGACCAGCCAACAAAAACGAAACGATCTCTCTTAAGCCAGTCGTCCAAGACATCGAACCACCCCCTTTGTGAATTTGATTGTGTGAGCGTAGATGAAACCATAGCCTCCTCATTGATTTAACATATTTATGTTAACACTTCTTAACAAAGAAGTCAATGGGTATTAGTGCTCATCCCCAATAAATCTGACCGAGAGTGAACAGAACAAATACAAGGATCGTAAATATCATCATACCTATGCCTGCCCAGATTACCCAGGGTTCCATAGGTTCGTGCTGAGGATTATGAGACATAAAAAAAGAGGGTTGTTATACCCTCTTAATTATATCAGTTATTCAGTTTTATATCAACCAATGGCAGGTGCAGTGAGAGCAACAGGAGTTGACTCAGCAGCAGCAAGGTCCAGAGGGAAGTTGTGAGCATTGCGCTCGTGCATTACCTCCATTCCCAGTCCAGCACGGTTCAGAACATCTGCCCAAGTGTTGAGCACACGACCCTGACCATCAATGATGCTCTGGTTGAAGTTGAAACCATTCAGGTTGAATGCCATGGTGCTAACACCAAGAGCAGTAAACCAGATGCCTACAACAGGCCAGGCAGCAAGGAAGAAGTGCAGTGAACGAGAGTTGTTGAACGAAGCATATTGGAAGATCAGACGACCGAAATACCCGTGAGCAGCAACAATGTTGTAGGTCTCTTCTTCTTGACCGAACTTGTAACCATAGTTCTGAGATTCGGTTTCAGTAGTTTCACGAACCAGTGAAGAAGTCACCAGTGAACCGTGCATAGCACTGAAGAGTGAACCACCGAACACACCAGCAACTCCAAGCATGTGGAAGGGGTGCATCAGGATGTTATGTTCTGCTTGGAAGACAAGCATGTAGTTAAAGGTGCCAGAGATACCCAAAGGCATCGCATCAGAGAAAGAACCTTGACCGAAAGGATAGACCAGGAATACAGCAGATGCGGCAGCAACAGGAGCACTGTAAGCAACGCAGATCCAAGGACGCATACCTAGACGGTAAGAAAGTTCCCATTCACGTCCCATATAAGCATAGATGCCGATGAGGAAGTGAAATACAACAAGTTGGAAAGGTCCACCGTTATAAAGCCATTCATCAAGAGATGCAGCTTCCCAAATGGGATAGAAGTGCAGACCAATCGCATTAGAAGAAGGAACAACGGCACCAGAGATGATGTTGTTTCCGTACATTAGAGAACCAGCAACGGGTTCACGGATGCCGTCAATGTCCACAGGGGGAGCACCGATGAATGCGATAATGAAGCAAGTCGTGGCAGCAAGCAAACAAGGGATCATCAGCACACCAAACCAACCAACATAGATGCGGTTATTGGTAGAAGTAATCCAATTGCAGAACTGTTCCCAAGTATTCGATTGTCGTTGTTGTGAAATTGTAGCAGTCATTGTTTTAAAAAAGTAGTAAGACCATCAGGGACATGGTGGAGTTACTATGCTCCCCGCACCCTCAGCGGGGATATGAGAGACGTATTTACCCTCCCTTAGGTCTCGGTTAACGGGAGCACAATCTTTAAGAAACTTTACATTCCTTAACTTGTTGATGTATTTATAATAACACTGTCAGCAATCCCTGTCAATAGGTCCAATTGCCTAAGTGGCACAGTATAAATAGAAACCACCTTTTTATAAATATTTGAGTGTTATTTGGAGCACCGCAGTGGCAAAATCTGCAAACAAGGGCAAAAAAGGTTCTGCTGGCGGAAAGCAGTCAAAACAAAATTCTGGCAATGCTACTGCCAAGAAAGCAAAGAACGGTGGGAAGAAAAAATAGTTTATTTAAATACTATGATAATTGAAACATTAGAAGCAATTGGTATTTTAATTTCTATCGGTTCTTCATTAAAAGATCTCAAAGATAAATTCTTCAATTCCAAAAAAAGGAAAGAAATTGCAGAATGGACTTATGATCTTGGAAGTATCGTAGAAGATATAGCAATTCATTTAAATAAAAACGAATATCCCCATCAAACATGTGCAAGAATGGCATATGTTGCTGATGTTTTTCCAGACGTTGTAGGTGATGCAATCACCTCAAAAGAAGAAAATCTTTTAAAAGAATTATTACAATCTGCCATAAATATCGAAAGAACTTTTGGGGAATACAGTTCTCTTGAGGAATTTGATAAAACAAGTTACATTCAAGAATTATATTCAATTTCTGGTTCTATTTTAGGTATTGCTGATTCACTAAAACATAAAAAATGAATACATTAACTGGTGGAGATGTTGTTTGGTCTGTTATTATTCTTCTTTCAGTCGGTTTAGCTGGAACATCTTGGGTAATCTATAAAGTTCTTATCTGGGATAATGAAGAAACTAATTCTTCCGATCATAATCATCATTCGTCTTCTGACCAATGATGGTTTTTTTAATGAAAACAGAAACGTCAGGAGCAAACTTCAACCACCAGAAGTTCGTTCTTCAATTCGTAGAGTTTGGAAAAAAGGAGCAAAAAAATGTACGACTACAAAGTAAAAAGCATTAAAAGAGTTATTGACGGTGATACTGTTGAGGTTGAAATCGATTTAGGGTTTCATTTGACTCTTTGTGATAAAGTTCGTTTAGCAGGAGTCAATACTCCAGAAACAAGAACTACAAATCCAGAAGAAAAAGAAAAAGGTCTCAAATCCAAAGCATGGATGCAAGACCGTTTGAGTAATATTGAGGGTAAAGAGTTAATCGTAAAATTCGTAAAAGAAGAAAAGTACGGAAGATTACTGGGTTGGTTATATTTTGTTGGAGAACCTAATACCCTCAACGAACAATTAATTAATGAAGGGTTAGCAGAACCTTATATGACTGATCAACTTTGATCGAAATAAGAAGATTCTTCATAAGGAATTTCTGGCATATGTGAACTGAAGTCATCTATTACATCATAAGAATTATCAATGTATTGATCTTCGTAAATTTCATTTTCAATAATGTCTTGATAGAAATTATGCCCTGGATGTTCTTCTACAAATCGATCAATAACATCTGCAATTGAATTTCCATCATTTTCAGCGTTGTTATGAGGTCCAGAATTACCTGGAGGATCTTGATCTCCATTCCCCCATCCATTATTTCCTCCTTTACCTCCTCCATTATTAGGAGGATTTTCAGAATTATTATCTTGTCCTCCGTCATTTTTTGAATCACCTGGAGGTTGGTTTGATTCGGGGTCTTGTCCATCTTGATGATTGCCTTTGCCTGGATTATCTGATGCTCCAGTTTCTCCATCCCAAGGTGAGTTTCCAACTTCTTTATCATTGCCAGGATTACCTCTGCCTGGATCCTCAGGGTCTTCGGGATCTTCTGGATCTTCAGGTTCCTCTGGATCTTCTGGATCTTCTGGATCTTCAGGTTCCTCTGGATCTTCTGGATCTTCAGGTTCCTCAGGATCTTCTGGATCTTCTGGATCTTCTGGATCTTCAGGTTCCTCTGGATCTTCTGGATCTTCTGGATCTTCTGGATCTTCTGGATCTTCAGGTTCCTCTGGATCTTCGGGAGGATCAACTGGTGGAACAGGGGGGTCCACGGGAGGATCAACTGGTGGAGTGGGGGGGTCTACAGGCGGTTCTTGTTCTGGTAGATCGCCAACAACAATGCTGTCGTCAACATTATTCCCACTCCCAAAAGATATAGTATCAGGATTAAAAGAGATTCCATTTGTCTGAACTGGTGTGATATCTATTCCATAAGCTTTGAATGCTTCTGCTGGGGTGATGTTTCTCAAAATCACATTATCCCCAGAAGATCCAAAAGATTCCAATGCAGGATTAGAAAGATCTGTATCTGTCGTAACTTCAACTACACCAACATTACTTGATGGTGCAGTTTCTACTGGAGTGTTATCTACTCCCTCACCTACTGGTGTGTATCCACCAGGAAAACGAGCAGCATAACCAGGAGAATAGGGAGAAAGATCCTGTGCTTGCTGACTCGATTTTAAATTTTCATCACCTTGTAATGCTATTTGATCTTCCATGATTTTTATGTTGTTTAGTTATTTATTTTTCATTCCCATTTCCCAGAGGTATCCCTCTGCTTTTCTACGTTTTGCCAGTCCAGGTTCCACTGATGTACCTGGATTTCTGTACATATAAAGTACTTCTGGAACTTTATGCCATTGTTTATTTTTCAAAACAAATGAGATAGTTGCAAAATTTTTATTCCCGTAGAAGTTGGGTCCCATATTATAACAAAAGGAAAGAAGTGCTCCTTTTTGATTCTCACTCATTTCATTCCAAAATGGAATCTTTTGCAATGCTGGAAGATATTCTTTCTTTAAAGTTTTAGCAAAAAGTTCATCTGCTTCTTGCTGCGTAATTCTATCTCCAATTCTGAAGGAAGTTCCATTCAATCTCTTCGTAGAACCCCACCCAATTGTAATGGGCAATCCACCAGAAAGAGGATCGTAATATGCCTTCAATTCACATCCTTCAAACTGCTTTATCAAATCAACACCAGATTTTGGAAGATCGACAAGATAATTTACCTTTGGTCCATCTCTATAAATTCTTGCAAACTCATCTAAGATTTCTTTATGAATTGATTTTTGCAAAAAATCCCATGCCTTCTTTTGATGCGGCAAACCCTTAAAGCTTTCTGCTGCATCTTCAAATCTTATGGTTTCCATACTCTACCCCATCCCGCATTCGGACCATCACATAACCAACGATACTTCAAATCATTGACTTTGTAAATAGCACCCCTACCATTTGTCACGGGACCAGTATATCTGTCATTCCAAGATCCATACGGATCATTCACAACATAATCACCCGTGGGGGTTTTTCCAATTACAACAACCATATGTCCACCAGTAGGATATGACAATGATCCTCTATGCTTAACTCCAATTACAACTGGTCTTTGTTCTTTCAATTCCCTATCAAGATCTGCAAATCCTAAGTTATTTCTAAATTCGGAATTAAGTCCAAATGATTGAAGTGCTCTTGTCTGTGCTCCATGATCTGTAGTATCGCCAAAAGAAAATAATTTTCTCAAATATTGATCATCTCCCTTTGGACCTTTAAGAGTTCCTGGTTTGAAATATTCTAAGAACATTGCAGAGCATGAAGAATTGCATGTTCTATTTGGTTGAGTAAAGTTGTCGGTTTGGGGAAACCAAGGAACATCTAATATTGCTTTTGCTATCTTTGTTCTAAAAATTCTAACCCAATTTGCTTGATCATCTAAAAACTCAGGTGGCAATTTTGATTCCAATTCATCAATTGCTGCCTTATGTTTTGGATTCTCTTCATCGTAATGCACGAAAAAATCATGCAGATCTATTTTCATTTTTTATATCTCAACAACCTACCCGTATTTATAAAAAAAGGAGGGAATAAACCCTCCTTTGTTTCATATTTCAAACAGAAACTGTTTGCCTTGATTTTACATATTCAAGGAGTTTGACTGGGGTTGTTTCTTCGTAAGGATCTTCAGTTGCGTCATCGCACTTACCCTTTTCAATAAACATTTTCTCGACAACCATATCATCAACTACCATTGCATAACGCCAAGACCTTTCACCAAATCCACAGTTATACTTACCAACAAGCATATCCATGTAATCGGTAAAATCTGCATTACCATCTGGAATCATTTTTACATTTTCAATACCGAGTTCTTTTGCCCAGGCATTCATGACAAATCCATCATTTACAGAAATGCAGTAGATGTCATCGATACCTTGCTTCTTGAACTCATCATAAAGATCATCAAATCCAGGAAGTTGATAGTTAGTGCAAGTTGGAGTAAAAGCACCAGGAAGGCTAAAGATAATTACTCTTTTGCCACCAATAACTTCTGATGTTTTTTTAGTTATGAATTCTCCGTTTTCACGGAAGACAAATTCATATTCAGCAAGACGCTTATTAGGTTCCATAAATTACTCTCCTAATTTCAGAAAACACCTGGAATAATTTGTCCAGTGGTGAGATATGTGCCTACAGCAACGACGAAACCGAGCATTGCCAGGCGAGCATTGAGGATCTCTGCCTCAGGGGTGAATCCGAATTTCATTTTGTTTCTCCTCTTTTAGTAGTGTTTTGAATAACAATAAATTTGTCTTTTTTTAAGGTGCCTGCGATGCAAACTTTAAGTTCATCATCGCTAGACCAATCGCATTCGTCTTGAAGTTGTTGAAGAGCAATTGTCAGATCTACTAACCAATTACTTTTAGACATTACATTTTCTTCTGGTTCAAGATTTCCAATCATCAGTAAGTTTCAGCAAGGTTCTCCACAGCATAGCATAGAGTCACTAAAAAAGCAACCGAAGTCACTGTCCAAATAAGTTCAGTCATCAGAAGATTCCGAAGAAGAGCTTACCAGTGATAGCATAAGAAATAGCACCAGCAATAATGCCGACCATTGCCCAACGTCCATTATACATCTCGGTAGTTTGCATAGGGGTCATAAGACCCTTGCGGTGATATTCCTGATAAACCATTTCAGGTTCCTTGGCCCACATATTTTGCTGACCAAATTCATTCGTTGTTACTGTCATTGTAGTTTTGTAACGATTTACAACAATAGTATATAGGGTTTGTAAAGTTTTGTCAAGAACCAATCTGTACGGGTTTCCTAACCTGCGTCTCAATCCAAGTATCAATTGATACTTTTGGAGACCATCCAAACGTATGGAGCATCTTTTTATTATCGGCAAGAGTTTCTCTGGATTCTCCAGGTCTTGCAGATATATTTACTTGATTATCCGAAATCATATTGGCAATTTCATTTACTGAATGATTTTTTCCAGTTCCAACATTATAAACCTGACCAAAAGTTCTTGGATCTGCAGTTGTTCCTTTAGAATATTTTGAACAAGACGCCATGATGTTTGCATTTACAACATCAGATACATGAGTGAAATCTCTACGTTGTTCACCATCTCCCACAATCGTCAGTGGTTCTCCATCTTCTGCTTGCCTCAGGAACAATCCAATTACAGGAGCATAGTGTCCCTTGAGTGGTTGACGTTCACCATAAACATTAAAGTATCTGAATATAATCGTTTCTAATCCATACAATTCATAATACATCTTACAGAGTTTTTCTCCCGCAACCTTTGATACTGAATATGGATTTAAACAATCCTCAGTCATTGTTTCTATGCATGGAGGTTCATTTCTACCATACGCAGAAGATGTGGAGGAGTATATAACTCTCTTAACTCCTGCCTCTCTTGAACATTGAAGAACTGTGCAAGTACCGACACAATTAGTAGTTACTGCACGAATGGGATTTTCAATTGCAGGTTGAATTCTTGCCTCTGCGGCAAGATGAAATACTACATCAACATCATTGTAAAGAGGCCGAGTATTAATATAATCGGCAATATCAAATTTAGCATTAATCGCGCTTTCATTCCAGTAAAACTCCCCATTACATTCAGAACTCTCGTTGTCAATTACAACAACCTCATGACCCATTTCTAAAAGTTTATCTACAAGATTGGAACCAATAAAACCTGCTCCACCAGTTACTAATGCCTTCATATATTAAAAAGTAATCTGTTTTATGTAGTCAATAAAAAACCACCCCAAGAAGAGGTGGTTCCACTCAGATTATGAGTGATTTATCAGAACGTGAACTTGGTCTGGATTACACCACCCCACTTGCTGCTGTCCTGATAACGCTGATTGTTTTCAACGTAGAACAGAGCAGGAGTGATGCTGATGTTGTCAGTAACTTGGAACTTGTAGAAGAACTCAAGCATCGTAGCATCAGATACACCAGCGGTTTCAGCAGAAGGTGCCTGTCCAACAGCAACACCAGCAGTGTTACCAGCAACAAACGCATCTGCCCACTGAAGACCAACGAACCAGGAATCCGAATCAGTTGCATCGGTAGCACCAGTAGTACCATTTACGAAGTTATATCCGTAACCAGCACTGATGGAGGGAACCCAACCAGATTCAGAAGGTTGCCAATATGCGTTAAGAGCAATGGCATTGGATTCTTGACCATCTACAAGAGCACCAGAGGCACCAAGGAGACCATTGTAGGTGCGAGGACGGGTGCCCTCAGAACCATAACGATAACCAGCACCAACACCCCAGTTAGATCCTTTGTAACCTACCTGAGCAATGAAGTTCAGAGCACCTTCGGAATCAAAGACACCAGTGGAACTATCTTCACCATTCTCGGCAACATAGTTCAGACCAGCAACGAATCCACCTTTGCCAACATACTGAGCACCAACACCAGCACCAGTTGCCTTGTTATAGACACCAGGAGCACCAGCAACTTGGAAGAAGTCAAGGATTTCCGACTTATAAGCAGAAGGAACCCATGCCATCTCAGTGTTACGAACCTTAGGACCAGCAGTAATAGTCACACTATCACCCACAGGGAACTGATAGTAGAGACGATCAAGAACAACATTGTCTCCAGTCAGAGCAGTAGTGTTGTCTGCCTTGTCCAGTTTGAACAGGGAAGACGAAGAACCGAAAGGATCACTGCTGAAGTTAGCAGAACGCAGACGAGTGCGAAGGAGATCACGACCAGTGAACGAAGTGTCAAAGTTCAGACGGACATCATAATTAAATGCGGTGTTGCCAACGTTTCCACCAGCATTAGTTTCAAGTCCAGGAACTCCACCCAGAACAAAGGTAGCCTCACCCTTCAGTTTGGTAGTGGTAGAGAACTGAGTTGCCTCAAGAACACCAACCTTTGCTTCCAAACCATCTACACGACCACGGAGAACAATCAGTTCTTCTTTGAATTCTGCCTGAAGTTTACGAAGCTCATCGGTGACTTCAGTTACACGATCGAGGCAAGCATTCAGCAGTGCTGCTGCTTCGTAACGAGTCATTGCCTTACCACCACCATAGGTGCCGTTAGGATAACCTGCTACGCAACCATAACGCTCAATAAGATTAGTGAGTGCTTGATATGCCCAGTCGGTAGGTTGAACATCAGAGAATTGAGTAACGCTTGTTACCTGTTCAACAGAAGAGTACTTGCTGACATCCTCAATATTGAGTTCTGCGGCAGTAGCAGCAGGAGCAACAAGACCCAAAGCAACAGGGACAAGCATCAGTTGTTTGAGAAAATTCATAATCGATTAGAAAATAATTTACTAAAGAAAAACGAGTTAAGTTTTGTTACGACTCAACTCGATGTATTTATCATACAGGGTGCTTTTGAAATTGTCAAGGGGTTGCCCGTTTTGCTCCAGATGGTTCGGTTATCCGACCCAAAAACGGATCATAATTAGTGATCGATTCAAGAGTCATTTCTGATCCTTTCTGAGACCAAAAATTTAAAAGTCCATCATGAGAATTTTTATGGAAGATATCAATATGCTCTGGATGAATTGATGATCCCAATTTAAGATTATATAACAACAATGGACAAGCATAAGTGCATCCAGAGTTATAAATTAAATCATCTGCAACTGGACGAGGTTTAACTCCATTATCAAGTTTATATTTTTCCCCTCTTACATGATATTTCAATAACTTTTGAGCATGGTGCCTTGTAATTACATAACAAGCGGTAGAAAAATCATTAACAAATCTCGTATGAATTGGAACATATATATCCCCAGTGCAAATAATTGCGAGTTGAATTATGTCCCAAGCATAAGGTGCCCTTGAAATAAAATCTTTCCAAGAAAAATTCCAAAATTTTGCAATATCAATGTTGCAATCATCTTCCATAATGACTGCGTAAGGACTATCGGAAGTTTCATACCAATGTTTTATAGCTTTAAGATGAGAAGTAACACATCCAACTTCACCAGAAGTCATCAGTTCTGGGTAAGTTCCTTTAATAATATCACTTAAATCATCTTCTCTACCGTCATAAGCGGAGATACGAGTATAATCTACAATATTCCAATAATCAAATTGAGTTTTCATATAATCCCATCTCTCTGGTTGCCCATCAAGATTAATGCAGTAAATGGGACCAAACCCATTGAGCTTATATGCAGATTTATTTTTTTCAGTTCTGTCTATATTCATGATACGTTAATAGTACTTTTCATTTTTTTAAAGTTTTCTCTTAAAACAATATCCTCCTTATTTCCAGATTCTCTAATAATAAATCTTTGCTTTGCAACTTCTGTACTGTTTTTAATATGATGTTCTCCAGTAAGAATTGCTAGATGTGCATAATAAAAATCTTGCGTTTCATCTCGATTTGGACTAAAAATATAATGAGTAGACCAAGGATATTGTCTTGAATATTTTGGAAGCGTGACCCACTTAATCATTTTGTTTATATCAATATCATCATCATGATACCAATAATAATCACTCAATTTGAGAGATTTTTCAACAGTGTATCTGGAAATATTTTTAGATTCCATATTAATAGAATCTTTTTGTTGATTGATCATTCCTTCAATAATTTCATCAATAGAATACTTAGAAACAAAATATTCATCAATATCTAAATTTAACACAAATTCAGAATTATATACAAATTTATATTTCAAATATTGAAGTCCAACTATTTTACAAAAATCAGAATCCCATGGTGGACCATGTACTCCCCATCTCATTGGCCAATCAACTATCACCAATTCATAATTATTAGATTGCAAATAATTTTCTATATCTTCACAAGTATATTTGTCTGTATTATTGGAGAACAAAACAAATCCATCAATACCATAAACTTCATTGTGATATTGAACCCAGTTTAACATCCATTCTTTTGGATCATTTTTAAACATTGTGAACAATACTTTTTTATTTGAAAACTTATGTATGAATGATTCTTCAATTTCAATTTTCAATGGATCTTCATTTTTATATTTCAAATAGATATGAGTTGCATCTTTAGATATTTTTCCAATGGCAAGACCAGACCTATCAAGATCATAAAAAGTCAAACTTATATCATTTTGACCATCCGTGATTATTACGTTATCTTTTATAAAGTCAGAAAGATTTAAAAAAGGAGGAGCTGTAATAACAAGAGTATCCTCTATTTTCAAAACACCAGAAAATAAAGTATCATAATCATATGTTTCATCAAATGTCTTACCAAAAGACATACCATAATTTTCTTTTGGTTGCATTGTTTTTCTCAATACACCCCAAGAACTTGGAATAGTAACAAATTTTGGACAAACAACCATATCAATCTCCTGCGGGTCTTACATCATACACCAAATGCTCTGACATGTAAATCTCACCATTTGCATTATGTATAGATTCTAACATTGTATAATCCTCAAAAGAAGAACTAGTGAATTTAACTCCGGTCCTATTCAAAAAAGATCTACTTACACAAAACGATATTCCAACAAAATTTTGCGCCACTTGATTCATTCCATAAGGAGGAATAATCACTGTCCTATTATTCTTTCTATCATCATGAATCATTCTAAAAATACAGCAATCAAAAGAAGTATATTGAATTTCTTCTATCAATTTATCAATGTAAGTTTCTCTTAAAGTATCGTCGTCATCGACAAATCCAATCCAATCATATTCATTATCAATTAAAGAAATCAAATAATTTCTAACTCTACCAGCATTTCCAGTTGGTCTTTCAACTGCAGGATTATGATCAAAATCACCTAACCTATCTTTAATAAAAACATAATGTATTCTGCTGTCATTCAATAAAATACCTTTATCAAATTCACTTTCACAAATGCCATCCAATCCAACCCAAGCTTCCCATTCATTATTAATTTGATTTACTAAAGAATTCAAAGTATCTGTTAATGTTTTTCTGCCTACACTAGGAACAATAAAATTAATCATAATAGTTTCTACAAAATATAATCATAAGTAATGCTATTTACATGATAAGTAACGTAATTTGATATATGAATTTTAGCTCCAGCATTTTGCAAATCCTTCAAGAATTTATAATCTTCTCTAATGTCATTCACAAATTTCACTCCACTATTCTTCAAAAATTGTTTGTTAACACAAAAAGAAATTCCAACTTGATTTTCAATAATTTCATTAACTCCGAGAGGAGGTATAAGTTTTTCCCCACCAGCATCATATCTCATTCTAAAAACACAACAATCAAATTGTTTAGTTTGAGTTTCTAGGTAAAAAGTATCAACATAATAATTACTTACAGTGTCATCGTCATCTAAAAATGCAATCCATTCGTTTGATGAATTGATCTTGGAAATTATCCAATTTCTAACAAGACCTGCATTAGATTTAGAATATCCTTCCCCCCAATCTCCTACAACTCCCAATTTATTTTCAGAAAATAAATAAGTAACTCGTTTATCATCAAACAAAAAATTTTGATCAACTTGCTTTTTAGAAAGTCCATCAAATCCGACAAAAGCTTTCCAATCTGGAATCTTTGGTCTAAACATAGCACCTTGATTAATCAAAGATTTAACAGACCTCATTATAGTTGGTCTTCCTATCGAAGGAATTACAAAATCAATCATTTTACTCTCCAAATTTACATAGATCTTTTTTGAATTAAATTTAAAATATCACTGTCTTCTTCTTGTTCTTCTCTTGGAGCATATAATGCTCTTGTTCTTTCTTCTACCTTGCCGACAGGATCTGTCAAATAGTATATAGCTAAACTTTTTCTATACTCATTTTCTGGACATGTCAAATGATTAGGAAGTCCGTGCCAAGAATTTTGTGTGGTATCAAATAAAATAGCTCTATTGTAAATACATTCTACCACCCTTTCCTTTTTTAATGGTCTATTTGTATCTTGATTATGAGACCATAATTCCAATCCACCACCCCAAGATATATTCCAATCCTTAGACAAATAAATTATAAGATTTAGTTTTCTTTGTAAGTTTAACTTTGGGTGAATAGAATAATCTTTATGCACATTTAAATTTCCACCCCTCCCATGCATATGCCATCCACCACCATGAAGTCCATAATCTGGATAAAGATTCTGTATTCCTGTTATTTCTTTAACAAACTCTACAAATTGCTGAGAGCAAAAATACTGAAATAGTGAATATGTATTTTTAGGAAATTTACTCCAATCCTGTATTGTTCTTTTATTTTCTAGTGGATTATCATAGCAATACCAACGATCATCATTAAACTCAAAAAATTCACCAGATACTTTTTCAGCAATATCTTCTGGAAGAAAATTTTCAATTACATGGTGATCGTATGGTGCATTAAATGAGGTTATATTTTTTCTTACAGTATTCAGATTCAGTCCTTTCATAATACTCTTTATTTTTATTTGATACGTTTGTTGTTACGGAATAATCACTTGGAAATCTATTTGAAATCAATATATCATTATACAGTATTGGCATTCCATAATCAAGTTTCATTCCATAATAAAAATCAACGTCCATATAAAAAGTCAAAGATGGATCGAATCTTCTTGTAACTTCCTTCTTAAAGGCAACCACAGAAGGAGAACTAATCGTATTAACTCCATCTAAAAGTTTATCATTAAACTCTGGGTAAAAATCCCAATAAAAAGAATTCCCATGATCAGCAGTATGGTTACATCCATTAAGTAACCACATTTTATCACTTTCACTTAGAGCATCATAAATCTTTTGAAGTGCCTCATCATCATAAAAAAAATCATCTTGAAACATTATTTTTATAATGTCTCCAGAACACATATCAATGGCCCTATTGGTATTTGCAGGACCATTTCCTTTGTCATTTTTATTTTTAGAATAACAAAAATTAATTCGATCTTCAAATTCACCTACCTTATCAAAAATTTCATTGTCTTCACTATGGTCAGATATTACAACTTCAAAATCTTTGAAGGTCTGTATCTCTATAGTTCTAAGGAGATCATCAAGAAATTCAGAACCTTTTCCGTAAGATTCAAATGTGGGAATTGCAATAGAAACTTTTGGAGTCATTTTTTTAAAAAACTATAATCAACACTTTTTTCCATTATATCAGAATAATCATTTCTTTGCCAGGCCAAATGAGGTCTAAGTAAATATGTTTCACATTTTGAATGTATACTTGAATATATTACATCTAATGGCGACCTCATTTGAGAAACATTATCTATAATCATATCATAAAGTGAATTATCAATCGCATAACAATGTGTTGTATATATTTGTCTTATTTTATATACATTTTCCGAAACCTTTATTGGCTCGTTATGCTTGGGCATATAAACATTATTAAAAGAATGATTGCCACCAAAATACAACATATCCCACTTTGGCAATTGACTTTCGTATTCAAAAAATAATTGATTCAAATTTTTATCAAATTCAACATCATCTTCAAGAATCAATACGTTTTTTAGATTATCCTTCTTTGCTTTTTTTATTACTTTTAAATGTGATAGTATACAACCCAATTCCCCAGGTTTTAAATTTGTATTCACATTTTGAATTTTTCCATCAATTGCAGTTATTCTTTCAACTTGCAAATTATGCTTTTCAAACTCATTTCTAGATTCTTTCCATCTATCAAATCGTTTATCCAAATTAATGCAAAAAATTTTTTCAAAATAATCATTTAATGTTTTCATATTGAAACCCATTCCTTTAAAATTCGATCTTCTATCTTCCAATCAGAATATGCAGATCCAAACCATTTTTTGGGGGATATTGTAAGTTTACTCTTAGAAAGCCAAGAACCCCACCAACTAAAAGAACTATTAGCTATAATATGATAATCGCAGCATGTCATTAAACATAAATCAAAATCTACAGAATTATCTTGAGAAATAATAAATCTATCTCCATCAAAAAAACTTTGTTCTCTACACCATTGAGGATCATCTGTAAAAACAATTATCGGGCATTCTTGGGGAAGGAGTGAAATTGCCTCATCATAATATTCTAACGAACAAATTGGATGATGATTTGGAAACTCCGAATAGTCAGTCCTACGAATGTGTAAAGATATTACATCTTGTCCAGAATAAAATTCAGCAAGAAATTTAGTCGCATCCAATAAAAGATGTTCATCAAAAGAAAAATCTTTTCGTATTTCATTTTCAATGTGTTTAAAATATTTTTCAGATTGAAAGTAACCATCAAGATCTATATTGTCAGGACACGTTTCAAATAAATCCTCATCAAAATTTAATGTTGATTCTTTTAATTTTGTATTATTTGTAGTAATAATGACATTTTCTTTTCCCAAGTTAAATACATCATAAATGTCACAATTAGAATCACGGACTTTTGAATCTTTGGTTCCAAAGTTTTCTTTTGGAGGAATACAAAAATCATAACCATGTTTTCTCGCAATCCCTTTTAAAGAAGCGTATTGAAACATTTGATTTCCAAGTCGTCCATAATTTCCAAGATAATTGAATGATATCATTTTTTATATGTTTTACAATTTTACAAAAAGTAATTTGTATAGATAAAATCTTCTCCCGTTGGATATTTTTTTAATCTATCAAAATTATCATATACTGCCTCAAGTTTAGATTTATATATTTCCTCAGAAACATCAAATTCTTCAGATAACTGAATTATTCCATCGGTGTTAAAATATTCACCAATATCTGGCGCTCCTTTATATACAGGAATGGTTCCCGTAGCAAAACAATCTAATATCTTCTCAGTAAAAAATCCATCATAAGATCCATTTTCAATAGCAACAGAAAACATGTAGTCACAAAGACCTTCTTCTTTATTTTCTATTTCATTAAATCCCCTTCCATAAAGATCTACTTGGTCTCCTATTTTTTCAACCCATTTCAATCTTTCAATATGACCCTCACACATTTTTTTGTTTGAAGAGATCATAGAAATCATTTTAGTTTTTTCATACACTTTTGGATTTTTAATCCAAGTTGAAGAAGTTAAACACCATTTAAATCTAGAATCAATTTTAGTCAATTCTTTACTGTTAGTAAAAATGGATTCAAATACTTCAAAATATTTTTCATAATTGGATCTAACATCTTGATAAATTCCTGGAGTAATGTATTTTGATTCTAATAACCATCCATATTTTTTCTTAGAATTTTTATGCGAAAATGCTTGCCTTAAAGAATCATCAATATAAAAACTAATATCGGATGATTCATCAAAAACCCATTCAATATATTTTGACTTTTTTCCGTGTGTAGAATAACCTAAATTTCCTCCAGTCAAATGAGTAAAATTATTACCGTATAAATTAAATTTTATCATAGTTATATTTAATATAAAGTTTTTAAAACGATTTTAATATCCATTCCTATTATTTCAACTTATTAAAATTTCTAAGTTTTTCATTCATCTCTTCACTCGCTATTTCAAATGGTTTATTTTTCATTTTTAAACACTTGCATGTGGAATTAATATTAATGGAAAAATCGTATTTTTCTCTTACTTCTTTAGACCAACTAACATCCTCACCTCCACCCCAAGATAATTTTTCATCTAAAGGAAACTCAATCATTACATGCTTTTTTGCAATCCAATATGATCCAGAAATATATTGATACTTTGATAAATGAGTAATATCATAAGAAAATATACATTCCCTACTTGGGTTTACAATATCATCCATTTCGTTAAGATTGTGTGGCCAGATTACCCAATCACGCCACCTAGTATTATCTGCATTAAGAAGTACGTTCGTACAAACTTTAAATTCTTCACCAAAACTTAAATATCCTTCATACCAATTATCTTCCAAAGCAATGTAGTCATGCATATAAACAATATTCTCATATTTTGCATTTTTAGTTATTAAATTTTTTTTTCTAGTTATCCATTTACTTTTAATGCTATCATCAAATGGCATCACTAAAGTATTTTTTCTATCTACTTTACTATTTCCTATTACAATAATTTCATAATCTAAAGTTGAAATGTATTGTTTTTCTATGCTATCTATAACTAGATTTAAATTGTTATCAGAATTTCCATCTGTAATAATTCCAAAAGTAAATTTCATTTTAATTACTAATTATATTTTTATTTTTTAACTCATTAATAATTAAAGGCATTGCATTTTGAGATAAATGAATATGGTCCATAATATAATACGGATTTGTTGTTCCATCATTATTTAACATTTTTTCAAAAATAGATACAAACTGAAAGTTATTTTCTACACAAAGGTCAATTAGATATTGATTGAAAATTTTAGTTACGTTATTTCTTTCTATATTAGATCCATAAGAAGGTCCAGGTTCTTTAGTTTGAAAATCTATATATGGTTTTTTATCCGACCAAGATGCAATTGGACCCCAAATTAATATTTCCTTATTAAATTTTTTATAGTACAAAAGAGCATTTACATATCTAGAAACACACTCACATACAACATCATTAATACTTCTGTTTTGTAAATTTGATTGCTTTATCAAGTGTGCTCTAATGTCAACTTCACCAAAGCAAAACATAAGTTTATCATTTTCATTTACACTTGGATTAAGTAATACAGATTCTATAATGGACTGTTTATTATGAAGTTGATAAGCAGTTGATGGTCCTATTCGATAAGATTCAAAATATGGAATTAAGTTTGATGCCCTATCCGGCCAAACTGGTTGCATCTTCTCTTCTCCACTGAAAACTGCAGAGTGACTATCTCCTATGCAGTGTATTTTCATATTTTAAATCTTTTATTAACATATACTACATCTATTTCGCCAATTCCATTCCAACATTCATGGAAAATTGCACCAACAAGTTCAAAATTTTTACTCTCAAGATAAGAATGTAAAGAATGAAATTCTGTTCCATTCACATAATCATTTTCACCAAAACTAATTTCAGTTTGAATTGCCTTTACATTATCTAAAACACCTTCACAACCTCTAAAAACCTCATTCTCATATCCTTGCACATCAACCCAGAGAATATCAGGAAAATTGATTTTATTACTTTCGCACCAATCATCTATTCTAACAACATCAACCACATGAGATCTAACCTGTCTTCCCCACTCTGGAATGTTTTTTTGCTCGACTACCAATAAAGATGATGATCCTGGATTTCCATCACTTATATAAAAATCCAATTTACAATTTTTTTCTCCAACCCCCTTTCCCACAACATTAATATTATTATAAGAATTAGAGACATTTAAACATGTATTATATGCTTCGGGATTTGCTTCAAATGCATATATTTCAGAATTTTTAAACCAAGTGCTAAATTCGATACTCTGATAGCAATCTCTACTACCAACATCAAAAATAGTTTTAACATCATCAAAGTTTATATATTTTGATATTATATCAATAAACTCAAAAGTCCAATAAGAATTACATGGATAACCTGTATGGTATATTTCTTCTGTGACGTTAGAAATATATTTTTTATTATTTTCTATATCAGTTTCAATATTATGAAATTTGAATGGGTAAACTCTACCATACTTGCGAATGTCAAACATAATTTAAACCTCTCCCTTATAATGCTCTAAAAAATAATTTAAATCTTCTGGGGTTCCAATTCCCCACATACCTTCTTTATCAATCTCTTTGATGCGAATCTTTTTGCCATCAACAATTGCTTCATTAAATACTGGGCAAACATAATATTCATTGTTCACACGAATATCTTTCTCAATCATCTGCTCAGCATACTTCACATAATCAGATCCTTTCTTCCAATAGTAAATACCTACCGTAGCGTGTTCAGAAATGGGCTTCTTCTCAGCAACTTCAGATACATAACCATCTTCACCAAGTTTAGCATAAGACCACTTTGGGTGAGTTGCAGGGAAGGTCACAATGCCACCATCTATCTCACCATTCTGGAAAGCATAGAGAGTTTCATTAGAGTTCCACTCAACAAACTGGTCAGAGTTTGCCATCACTAAAGGATCATCGTTATTGATAAACTCCTTTGCAAGAAGAGTAGTGCAACAAGCACCTTCCGTAAGTCCATCAACTTGAACAATATTACATCCAGGAACAATCAGGGGAAGTAAATAATTAAGATTATACTTTTCATAATGTTCTTTCTGAACAATAAAGGTATAATTTGCTTTAATATTCAGATTTTCAACAACCACTTGAATCATTGGTTTGCCTTTAACTTCAATCAAAGGCTTAGGGAAAGTATATCCTTGACTGGCGAATCTGCTGCCAGCTCCTGCCATGGGAATAAGAACATTCATATTTTTACTTTCCCACGTAACTTTTTGTTTTGTCCCATTTAAAATTTTTTTAATGCGATCAATTTTTACTTGATTAAGATCTTTGCGATTCTCTACAGGAACCAAATATGCCTTACTATCAAGAGCACCTTGACGACCAATATGACTATCCTCAACAATCACAGTATCTGCAGGGAGTGCTCCAAGAGCAGTCATGCATTTCCAATACATTGCTGGGAATGGTTTGTTACGAACAACGTCCTCATTAGAGACGTACATATCTACAAATTCCAGAAGACCAAGACGCAAAAGAATAATCTTTACAGTATTCCGAATACTGTTAGATGCAACAGCAATCTTATATCCCGCATCTACAAGTTGTTGAAAGTACCCCATCAACTCATAGTCCTTTGCAACACAGTCATTAAAGATTTTAAGTGTCTCTTCTTGCTTATCTTTCCAAATTTTATCATAAAGATCTACAGGAAGACCTTTGTGCTTGGTCAAGAGTTCTAATTTTGCTTTAGTGGGGAGACCATCATAAATGCTCACATGCTCATCTTTATTGATAGCATATTGTTGTCCAAGTGCTTTATTTAATGCTTCATAATGATAATCTTTACTATCAATAAGAACACCATCTAAATCAAAGATAACTAATTTGGTCATATTACTTTCCAGTGCTTTAAATACAGGTCTTTAGTGTCATGATCTTTACAATCACCAGCAAACCAATTTTTAGGTGCTATAACATTTATACTATCAGCTAACCAAGCCCCCCACCAACCAAAAGTGCTATTACAAATAATGTGATGAGTACATTGAGAAAGAAGATATAAATCCATGTAGGCATCCCCAACCTCAGATACAGAAAATCTATCTTCATCGAACATCTTTTGTTGCATACACCATTCCGGATCATCCGAAAAAACATATACAGGAAGATCCTTATCAAATTCAGACAATGCCTTTTCGTAATATGAGTTTGGTTGCACTGGATGATTTGGATTTTTCAGAAAATCATTTCTTCTTATGTGTATTCCAATGCAATCACTGTTATGCATCTCGGCAACAATTGGTTCACATGCATTTTGAATTTCTCTTTTAAATTGGAAATCTTCATTTCTCAATTCCCCCTCAATGTGCTTAAAATACTTCTGACTCTGAAAAAATCCAACATAATTAATATCTTGCTCTGGAGGATTTTCAAATAAATCCTCATCAAAATGAAAAAATCGTTCGACAAGATTTCCATAATCAGTCATCGAACGTTTACATTTAATATCAAATGCCTCATCAATATTGCTAAAGAGATCTTGGTAATAATGCTTACCAAAAACCTCTGTCGGAGGAATACAAAATATTCTTTTATGCTTAATGGACATTGACTTTACAAATGCATATTGAAACATTTGATTTCCAAGATGCCCATTATTGCCAAGATGATTAATAGAAAAACTCATAATTACTGCAATTTACTTAAGATTTTATCAAGAAGTTTTAACTCTTTATTTCCAATAAAATGATTATTCCCCAAGTATATCCCATTCTCATGAATAGTGTCAACATCAAGATTACTCTTCATTGTTGTAATTTTATAATGATTTAAGTATGGCTGCTTTAGTAAATTTCCACCAATTATAGGTCTATGTTCTATTCCATATATTGGACATAATGCTTTAAATTGATCGGAGATAGTTTTATCTTTAAAAATTAAAGGAAAGCAAAAACTACTTAATCTATTTGAATTAATAGGAACATAAACTTTACTGCAATGATTTGAAAGAATCTTTACAAATTTTTCATAGTTTTCATTTCTCCGTTCAATCATACTATCAAGTCGTTTGAGTTGGGACAATCCCAATACAGCTCCCAACTCATGATTTCTAAAATTATAACCATCAGTTACGAAAAGAAATTCTTTGTTTAAATCCGAATAAGTTTCATAATAAACATCCCTATTATCAGATTCTCTTGCTAAACCATGACTTCTCTTCAAACGCATCATGTCATAAATTCTATGATCGTTTGTGCAGATCATTCCACCTTCAATAGTTGACATGTGATGTCCAAAGTAAAAACTAAAGGTTGCACCCAAACTATCAGATCCAACTTTAGTTCCATCAGGATTCAGACAACCATGAGATTCACAAACATCATCAAGGAACAAAGCATTTGGAAAGATCTCTTTATACCTCTCAACTGGTGCTGGGAACCCCATCAAGTGCGTGGTAAAGACCATCTTGATATCAGAATGCTTCTGAGCAATAAACTTAAGATCTTGCTCGCAATAAGTAAAGGTATTAATGTTTACGTCACAGAATATTGGTTGGAATCCAAGTTGAAATACTGGATTGACATTGGTTACCCATGTGCAAGCAGGAACAACTACCTTATCACCATCCCTTAGTCCATAGATTTCTTTGACTGCTGCGATCAAAAGATAGTTGGCAGTGCTTCCAGAAGAAACATAAAGAGAATACTTTGAACCAACCCACTTAGACCAAGCAGATTCAAATTCTCTAACTTTAAGTCCATTTGTAAACCTATCGGAGGTCATACAGAACTTTGCCATTCGGACTCTATCCATAAGAGTCATGTTATCTTTCATTAATGGCCACTTATGCATTGCAATTCTCCAAATACCAATTATAAGTTTTTTCTAAACCTTCTTCCAGTTCTATAGAATGTTTCCATCCAAGATTATATAGTTTATCCACATTTAAAAGTTTTCTTGGAGTTCCATTGGGTTTGGTTGTATCCCAAGCAATGTCCCCTTCATATCCAACAACCTTAGCAATAGTTTTTGCCAATTCTTTAATTGTAATATCTTTGCCAGTACCAACATTAATAATTTCTGGTCTATCGTAATTTTCCATAAGAAAAAGGCAGGCATCCGCAAGATCATCTACATGTAAAAATTCCCTGAAAGGTGATCCATCTCCCCACATAAGAGGAATTTCACCAGATTCTTTTGCCTTATGAAACTTAGTAATAAATCCAGGAAGAACGTGAGAGGTCTCTGGATTAAAGTTATCATTAGGCCCATAAAGATTTGTTGGCATTAATGAAATAGCATTAAACCCATATTGCTCAGTATATGCTTGACACATTTTAATTCCTGCAATTTTAGCAAGAGCATATCCATCATTTGTCGGTTCAAGAGGACCCGTCATCAACTGATCTTCAGTAATTGGTTGAGTTGCAAACTTAGGATAGATACAAGAAGAACCAAGAAACAGAAGTTTCTTAACACCAAAGTTATAAGAACTTTGAATAATATTGGTTTGGATTTGAAGATTCTCAGTTAAAAAATCTGCCTTATAGTTTTTATTCGCCATAATGCCACCAACTCTAGCGGCAGCAAGAAAAACATATTCGGGTTCTTCTGAGCACAAATACCTTTCAGTTTCATCTTGATCTGTGAAATCTACATCATCCCTAGTTCCTTTGATGATGTTTGTATATCCATTTTTTTCAAGATTTCTAACAATTGCTCTGCCAACCATTCCATAAGCACCAGCAACTAAAATTTTAGAATCATGTTTCATTTTAAACTCCAATTTTCCCAAACCCAATTAAAGCACCAATCTTGACTATGCGTTTTAGATAATTTTCTTCGTATATCAAGTAGCATCTTTTCAGAATTTTCATTTATATTATGGAATTGAATTTGAAAATTATTAATTTTAGTAGTTAAATTGTTATCAAATATATTTTGCATAATATCATATTCTGCACCTTCAACATTAATCTTTAGCAAATCAATATTATCAACTCCAGTTTCATCATAGGCATCGTTAAAAGATTTAATTTTTACCTTTTCAATAACTAAGTTATCTACATTTTCAATGGATCTTGGAGATACCAAATAAGATGCGTCATCAGATATAGCTAATTCAAGTTCTTCTGTTTTTCCACCAACTCCATAATCAAATACTCTAATTTTTTCATTATTTTCAAATTTACTTTTAATTAAAGAAGAAAATTTTGGCAAAGGTTCAAAGACATAAATGTTAGATTTATATTTTGAATATATTTTATTAGAGTAATCTCCTTCATATCCACCCAAATCAAAAACAACCGAATTTGAATTTAGTCGATATGAAATTCTGAGGGTTTTATCCCCTTCGGCTGCCCACCATTCATCAATTTCCTGTCTCATTTTCACACATCTCCTTTACAAGTTCATCAAAAGAAATCTTAGGCTCCCATCCAAGTTTCTGTTTTGCCTTAGTAGCATCACCCAATAAGGTCTCTACTTCAGCAGGTCGAAAATATTTAGGATCCACAATTACACGTACTAATCCAGAATTCTTATCAATTCCAATTTCATTACCATAAACATCAACCTGCCATTCAATATCCATTCCAAAGTAAGGTGCTGATCTCTCTACAAATTCACGAACCGAGTACTGTTTTCCAGTAGCAATCACGAAGTCATCAGGTTCATCTTGTTGAAGCATTAACCACATTGCCTCAACATAATCTTTTGCGTGTCCCCAATCACGAAGAGCATTCAGATTACCCAGTTTAAGCACCGTTTGCTTACCCTCAGACATTGCTTTGAAACCTCTGGTAATCTTACGAGTAACAAATGTTTCCCCACGACGAGGAGATTCATGATTAAAAAGAATCCCCGTGCAAGCATACATTCCATATGCCTCACGATAGTTTTTGACAATCCAATAACCATAGATCTTAGCAACACCATAAGGACTCCTGGGATAGAAAGGAGTTGTTTCTGTTTGAGGAATCTCTTGAACCTTGCCGTAAAGTTCTGAAGTAGATGCCTGATAGATACGAACATCATTCTCCATTCCAAGAATACGAACTGCCTCAAGAATGCGAAGTGTTCCAAGGGAATCAACTTGCCCAGTATATTCAGGTATTTCAAAAGATACCTTTACATGACTCTGGGCACCAAGATTATAAATCTCATTTGGTTTAACTTTCTGAATTACCCTTATAAGATTGGTAGAATCAGTAAGGTCACCGTAATGGAGATGAATAAAATTATAGATGTGGTCAATACGATGAGTGTTAATAAGGGATGCTCTCCTGATAATCCCATGAACCTCATAACCTTTTTCAAGCAATAGTTCAGCGAGATACGATCCATCTTGCCCCGTGATTCCTGTAATTAGTGCAATTTTTTTCATATCAAATTCTTCCAAAATCATCTTCCAATCTAACTATGTCTTCTTCTTTACAAATTCCTCTTTGGATTTCTATAAAAACCAATCCATCATTTCCTGATGTTGCCCTATGTATATTTTTAGGGGGGATGTGAAATCTATCCCCCAACGCACAGTTTCTGATTTTAAATCCATCATTAATTACACCAGAACCCTCAACAATAACCCAATCTTCCCATCTATAATTATGATATTGAAGAGAGAATGATTTATTTGGATTTAAAGTTATTTTTTTTACTTTATAAGTTTCAGATTCAACTAAAGTTTCAAAAGAACCCCACGGCCTTTCTTCATGCATAAATTTATTCTCAACTATAAACTCTTTCAAGATCCTCATTTAAACAATCAATTAAAATTTCATAATCATCCAAAGGATCTCCGGAGAAAACTACACCTTCATTTTCATAAAATCTACGAAGTTTTTTAAACAATTTTGGATTTTTAACATCCAAATATATTTCACCAGAAGCTGCCGACTTTAAGGTGCTGATGTCTTTTTTAAATTTTTCCGCAATAGTCATTTTAACTCAGATTTACAATTATAGAGTAACTGCAATTATACAGCGATCCAAATAAAAAATCAAGCAAGGGTCACGGTAACAGTTCCACCCCTTCTCCATGCAATTGGATATTTATTATCGTAGTCATATACAACAGTCCAATAATTACTGCTAACTGGTAAAGCACCAGCATCTCTCAACTGAGCCCAAGTTGCAGCAGCACTATTATTAGATATTCCAGAAAGAATATTTTGAGCAGTTCCATTTCCTTGATCATACCAAAGATCAAAAGAATATCCCGTTGATGGATGAGAACTAGTATTTTGTGATCTCCAAGAAAGGTACTCACATAAAGTTGCGTTAGTAAACGGTGATATAATTCCTGCCTTTGTTCCCACAAAAGCAGTTCCACTCTCGTAAGTAGGAACCCAACCACTTCCTGGACCTATAACAACATTACCATTAGCAATATCTCTTGTTAATACTTGGGTTATGGTTTTTCCTTGTATAGTATCCAAAGATCCAACAGGACCAGTTCCTAATATTCCAGTAAAAGTCATTTCAACTCGGAACAATGTACCTATTGCACCAGATCCACCAAATGTAAAGGTTGCGGTAGCCATTTTATTATTAAGTAATTACTTTTGTTTTATTTATTTATCTAACGTGATGTCCCCCAAACATATACCTCATACCGTTTAAAACCTTGGCAGCGAAAGTACCCAGATTGCGACTATTAAATCTTTCATAAAGCGCAGTGGTAATGACAGGAGCGGGAACCCCCAGATCCACAGCAGCATTAACCGTCCACCGACCCTCACCGCTGTCGGATACCCCTCCAGAGAACTTAGAAAGTCCCTTGTCACTCCGTAGCACAGCAGCAGTAAGATCGAGTAACCAACTGCCAACCACACTACCACGACGCCATAACTCAGCAACCTCAGAAACGTCAATATCATAGCAATAACTTTCTGGATCTGCCATTGGAGCAACTTCTGCATCTCCCTCTCTGACATATTGTGCTCCGTTGTTGGCATTCTTGATGATGTTGAATCCTTCGGCATATGCCTGCATAATACCATATTCAATACCATTATGCACCATCTTCACAAAATGTCCTGCTCCTGGACCACCACAATGCAACCAACCATGCTCTGCAGATGTTATGTCCGTGTCATGCTCAGTCCTTGGGGCAGAGTTGATTCCTGGGGCAAGGGCATTAAAAATGCGCGAACAAGTGGCGACTGCAGTATTTCCGCCCCCAACCATAAGACAGTATCCACGATCCAGACCGTAAACACCCCCAGAAGTGCCACAATCAATATATTGGATACCCATCTTTGCCAGACGTTCTGCTCTTTTCCGACTGTCTTTAAAATTGCTATTGCCATGATCAATAATAATATCTCCTTCACCACAATATCGTAGTAACTCATTGATTGTCTCCTCTACTGTTTCTGCTGGAACAACCATTTGAAAAATTCCTGGTTGTTCCATTCCCTTATTACTTTTAACTACTTTAACAAGATTTTCGATGCTTGTAGAAATTCCAGAAACATATCCTTTCTCATATGCCTCATTTGCTTTTTCATAATTTCTACGATATCCCCAAACTTCGATACCTGCTTTCATCATACGACGGGACATTCCTTCTCCCATCCGACCCAATCCAATTAATCCTACTTTCATCTAACCCTCCCAGGTTTCGTAAATATTTTTAAAATAAACATCAACTTTATTTAAATCATCTAAATGAATGTCACAAGTATAGTTATGATCATCGCACCACTGCAATGCAATCTCATGAAATTTTTGTTCTGCCATGACTTTTTCAACTCCATAGGTTCTTGCAAATGAAGACATTATAAAGTCCCAGCATTGCCGTTTACCTTTCATTGATTTTCTATCTCTTTAAGATAATCAATCCACCATTGTGGATCTTTTTGCATTTTCCAATTTGGAACTTCTAATCCTCTCTCAAAATACCATTTCCAAATTGCCTCATCTATTATTTCAGAAACTTCAATCCGCTTCATCCTCTTCATCAACATCTCCATATGCGTTTTCCACATAGGGTCCGTGTGGTCGTTTGGCATCTTCTCTGACATAATTGACTTCGGATACGCTAGATGACAACCATAAAGACACTTTCATAATTATGTAGATAACTGCAAGAGGTAAGAAGCAGAGAGAAAGAATAATTGCATGATTCATTCTTCAATCTCCCAACATTTTTCAAATTTATACCTTAGTTCATTGATTTTCATTTCTTCCATAAAGGTTAAAATGTGCTGATTGATTTCTCTTTCTTCTTGAGTAAAATCTAACCTATATTTATTTTTTAGAGAAATAATTCTAGCCATGTCATCAACAAAGCTAGTTGGCATATCTAAAAACTGCTCGTAGGTCATATAAGTTTTTGTTCCTTTAGATATTGAAGAGTTTCTTTAAGGCCACCAATATGCTTATATCCAATTGCAACCTGAGGGAATGACGCATTCATACCAAATTCAGATTCAAATTGCTTTTTATTAAAATCTTTTTGATATTTATATTCCAAATAAGAAATTTTAACACTATCCAAGAGCATTCTTGCTCTTTCGCATTCTTGACAATTATCTTTGGAATACAGCACTGCTTGCATTAAATTAGGTTCCATACTTATTTGTGATTATATCTCTCAGGATGTTTCATACTATCTATCATAAAATAAGTTAGTGGTGCAGTGATAAATCCACTAATAACAATCATAATATATGTGTGATTTGAAAGCCAATGTGCAAATACTTTAATCATCTTTCGGAAAGTCGTTTTCTAAATCTTGTTGCCTTTTTGCCCATGTAGTTCCACCTTCTTGCCCTCTACATGGATTAACACAGGTATCATCCCCAAGATTATTGCAGACAAGACCCGCAAGGTCTAATTCATTTCCAGGTTTTCCAGTTGCCCAAACGTGCTTCCCGTTCAACCAAACAGCACCGCATTTAGGGCAACTTTTAGTGGTAAGTTCATTTTCCATTGAATTCTTTCTCCCAATTTTTTTGAGGTAAATTTAAATCTCTTTGAAGTTTTCTTTGCATTCTTTTCATTTGAATCTTAATGAAAAAGTACCTCAATTGAAGATCGAGATAAGTAAATAACTTTAAAGTTTCATCGACTCCAGCATATGCAATTAATATTCCCAGAATAATCAATAGAAAATATAGACCTATAAAATTGTCGGGCATAAAAAACTCCCCAGTTAAGTGTTCATGTATCAAGTATCATCATCCAGTTCATCTTCATATGTAGATGGTTCTTCAAATAGTTCATCGAGTTTTTGCTTTTGAATTCTTTCTGAAAGTTCAGAATAATCTTCATCGGTAAATCTTACTACCATTAGCAAATCTCCTTTTTTAACTCCTTTCATTTCTGGATGATTTTTAACTTTAGGATTCTGTTGATATCCATGAAGTTCTCTCATAATAATAACGCCATGAATAAACATTGATAGTATAATCAGTAACAAAACAAGAAAGGGCAAGTAATAACGGAAATCCATTATACTTACCCAGAAATTCTATTTACGATACAAACTACGCCATGGGCATAGAAGAAAAGAAGAACAGATCCTATACAGGCACTTATCAAAGTTGCAGTTTTATTATGCTTATCAATAGCCTTATCAATAAGTTTTTGAACTTCTGATTCGTTCATTTAAACACTCAATAAACGTCATTATAATAGTTATAAAATATTTGACTTCAAAAGTCAACTTTATGTGAATTTCAACAACATGATTAAGTAATTATTAAACGGAGAGGGTGGGATTTGAACCCACGGATGCTTTCACATCGCTGGTTTTCAAGACCAGTGCCATAAACCACTCGACCACCTCTCCAAGATTTAACGGATTTCAAAATCCAATTTACGAACTTTTCGTGCTTTTCTTGCTTCTTGGAATGCAAGATCCTGATCGGACAACAATCTTTGTTCTTTTTTTGAAGGTTTTGCACCATTGATCATAACCACTTGTGTTAAATCAACAGCAGAAACTTTGTCATCACGAACTTCCATTTTATTGGAACATCCGCAAACCTGTATTTTTGGTGAACTTATTATTTCCGTATTGCAGGACTTGCATCTAACAACTAACATTTTACTAATATCTTAACATTATATTCATATCTTATATATGATGGGAAATGTCGGACTTGAACCAACGACTTACTGCGTGTAAAGCAGTCACTCTACCACTGAGTTAATCTCCCGAACAGTGGTGAGTGTCCACCACTTGCACCAGACACTTGATGCGATTTTCACCGTGTTAGAGGACGGCAAATAAAAGGTTTCCAGTAGCCTTTCTTATCTCCCATAAGGAAGATGTAGGTATCGAACCTACAAAGGATAGTCCCTTAAGGAACTACTGGGAATTCCACCCAGAACCAATATGAAAGAATCGAACATTTCCAACCCTTTCAACTGGGGCGGCAGGGATCGAACCTGCGACCTAGATGTTAACAGCATCCCGCTACTACCGCTGAGCTACACCCCATTATGTTGTTCATGATGTATTTCTCGATGGCAGTTAGCACATACGAGAATACATTTATCTGCTTCTGCCTTCTGCTTTTCAATGGCAACGGTGGTTCCAAGGTTTTTAGATTTTTTAGTTGTGGGATCGAGATGATGGAACTCTAAGGCAGAGATACATTTATCATATCCACAACGTTCACACTTACCACCTTTATATTCTACTAAAAGAAGTTTGTTTTTCTTACGTCTTTTAATGACACTTGCTTTGTTTGCTTCTTTACGATCAGAATACGTTCTATTTTCTTTAGGCATTTGGCAGAAGTTTGATTGTTCTACCATTATTTATAAAATGTGTGGGTGGTGAGATTCTGTCATACTCACAACTGGAAGGTCTCACTGACAACGTAATTATTCCAGCACTTTTAGGTTCCTTGGCATTGGATTCTGTAACTCTGGTCTCCCAGTTTTACAGCGGGCACCACCCCTACCTTACTATACAATATCCAGTGCTTGACCACATAGATTTTTCTGTCACACCCTTTGGAAATCCGTCGATCTCCAAGAGCGGGGTATCGGAATCGAACCGACGACATCTAACTTGGAAGGATAGCGTTCTACCGCTGAACTAACCCCGCAAATAAGAAAAGCAGATGCATATTGTGAATTTAAAATCCACGGACTTCATACTTTTCTCTTTTTCAAGTAGGTTTACTGTTGCTTACCCTTAAAACCCACTACAAAATGGATAAGCAGAAGACAATCATATCACACATTGATAAGATTGTCAAGTGGAGAATAGGGGACTTGAACCCCTTACCTTGGCCTTGCAAAGACCCTGCTCTACCAAATGAGCTAATTCCCCTGGCGACTCAGGTTGGGGTCGAACCAACGACCGACTGCTTAGAAGGCAGTTGCTCTATCCACTGAGCTACTGAGTCATTTGCCATGAGATAATAATACCAGATTGTCCTGGTGCTGTCAAGGGTCTTCGTTGACCCAAGGTGCTCTCAACCTCATTTCCCCACCAAGAAGATCTTGAGCATTGCTCCCGTCTGGTGGTTTCTCTGAGTATATAGGCTTGTTATCTGGAGGTTCTAATCCAAGTTTTTTAACTTCCTTATTATAATCAGATATTGCCATATCAACATCTCTCTTAACCTTATAATCAAGAAGTTCAGGAGTTTCTATAATTTTTTTGTTGATCTGATATTTAATTTCATCAGTTACTGGGTTTTTTCTTACCCATTTTTTATTCAAAAGATCCTGACATGCGGCAAATAGTTTCCATAAGATAACTTTATTTTCCAAAAACTTTGGGTTTTTAGTCAGTTCCACATCTACCGCATTTACAAATTCATCCAAAAATTTATAAAATTCTTCTTCATTAATTTTTTCAAACAGAGTATTTAATTTTGATCTCTCAACAAACCGATCAACCTCATAATAAAGTTGATACAATTCAGTTTCAGTTACTTGAACTCCATATCTTTTTAACCAAAGAATAATACCATTCACAGCAGCAACTAATATTGCCGAAGCAGCACTTTGTTTTCCTAAAAGATTAATTCTCATTTTTCTTTTTGTATTCCTCAAGTGCTTTATCAAGCACTCTCTTTATTCTATATTTAAGCAGATCAATATCTTTGACAATATAATCATTAATAAATTCAATATCCAAAGCTAACTGAAGTTCATCAAGGAAATTAAAAACTTTTTCTTCATCCAATCCAGGAACCCAAGCAATCAGAGCAATAGTTGTTCTTAAAATAACTCCAAGTTTTGCATAATGTTTTATATCTCTTTGCTCCTTTCCAAATTTAAAATGAACGATATTAAATTTGGCAGTATCATCAAATATTTTTATCTTGTCCTTCCATCCCATTTAAATAGTCCTCCAACGCATCGTCCAAAGCTTGTTTTGGGTCTGTCCTATTGATCACTGGCCTCATTTTTTTGCTATCAAAAGTTAAAGTTGGAGTTACTGACCCGTCCGATTCCAATTTTAATTTTGCTCCGAACGGAGTTCCTTTTGGTTGAATATTCACTTGATTATGTGCTTCTAAAGTTATAGATCCACTTTCATCCTCGACTTTTAATAATTTAGTTTTTGCAAGTATATCTATAACTTCTTCTGGATTTTCTGGAAGATTTTCCATTTACTTTACTTTCATAAAATGAAAATGTCCTTCATATAAATCTTTTCCCCAAAGAAATCTACCATTTTTTATGTGATATCCACCATCTTTAGAATAATAATTTTCACCATCAAATTTTATAGAAGTCAATACATACATGTTTTTAGATGGAATTGTATGTTTTGATTCCGCAATCCAATATCCATTAGAAAAAATAAACTCAACATCAAATCCATCAATTGTAGCAATTATCTTATTATCAAATTCCTTTAATTCTAAAACACTTTTTCTATATGGATTTTTAGGACTTTCTGTTGCATACCAACTCTTTGAAAAAATATCACCTTCTGGGGTTTCTTCAAATTGCACATATATGTGTGCCCATTGTTGGGGATGACTCAACGCTTGAATTCTATTGTGATATAAACCTAATAGTTTTTTCTTAAAATCAATCAATTTAGACATAAAAAAGGGGGGAGATTGCTCTCCCCCTATTTATCAAACTTCAGTAAGGATTAGTTTTTTGGAATAACCATAAGCAAAATCAGTCCTTGCTCCATGATGACCCCAACGGATCCACTTACTTGCAAGACGCATGTAATGATGAATTGATCCACCAGGAGTTTTCATATAAGGCTCAATCATCTTCCAATCACCTTCATGCAGCATATAGTCAAGTTGTGCATCCAGTGATGAAGGATTGGCACCAATACGAGCAGCATGTCTTCCAAGTCCATAGAAACGAGGAGCATTGGTCCATTGGATAAGACCATACCCCCCACCACAGTTAGGATAGGAAGTTCGGGCACCACCTTCACAAATGTTAGGAATGAAGGTAGATTCCTGTCGAATATTGCCCATAATGGTAGCTAGGGCGTTTTTGTCAGTGATTCCACGATCTTGAAGGAATTGTAATGTTTTGATTTCATTACTGTTACATCCTGTACAAATTAACCTTTTCACTTTAGGTTTTTCGGGAGCAACCTCTTTGGTCGTTGTCTCCTGAATTTTGCTTTCTTCAATTGGTGGACTATATTGTGAAGTAGCAAAACTCGGTGTTGGCAATGTTGCCGCTGATGTCGCAACCGCACCAAAAAGAGATACGGCTACACTTGTAAGGTTTTTACGCATTTAGTTAAATAGAACTCTACATCCGTATAGAAGGGGGGTACACCCTTTTCTCAAAGGGCACCTTCCACGGCTCTAAATCAAATCAATGACTCATAATAAAAAACCTGCCTTTCGACAGGTGTACACATAATAAGTGATTATTTAGTATTTGTCAATCCCACGGATCTTTGATGTCAATCTCCTGCTCTTCCGTCCATCCCTGTTCCTTTAGATCATTTTCAATACAGATGTAAGGAATTTCATCTTCTCCGCAGGGAATATTAATCCACTCAGAAAATTCTGCAGCAAGTGCTTTTGCATTGCGATGACGATCTGCATCATGAAGAAGTTGAATTTTTTTGATTGCCCATTCACGAACCTCAAGAACGGGTTCAGTCACAATTTCCATAGTAATCTTTTCGGAAGTACCTTGAGAGGATGTTGCTATTGTAGTAGGCAGGTTCTCCGTTGTCAAGGGATTCGGTGAGGACTCCGTTGAGAAAAAGTTGTCTGGTCTCCTCAAAATTTGTTCTTCCTCTGGATCGGTGAAGAGAAAGTATAGATCGTTTAAAATTCTCTTTACCATACTTTTCAATATCCTCTTTAAGTTCTGGGCAAGATCCATAATACTTTTTCCAATCAGATTCTGATTTTACTTTTCTTTTTTTGCCCTTAGGTGTTCTAAAAGACCAAAAATATTTTCTACCAATGTATTTTTTATGATTTGAAATATTTTCAATAAGATAAACAAAACCAAAATAATCTTGAATATTATCTGACTCAAAAATTTCTCCATTATAAATCCACGGATTAGTATAACTGCAACTCATTATTATTGAAATTTATTTTTAATTTTAGAAATTATATATTTAGCAGAAGATTCTGGACTCAAATAGTTTTTATAATATTCAATTCCTTCAGTTTGTTTTATGTCCATATTACTTTGAAGAATATTTTGAATATATTCATCAGTAACCTGATTCCAATTATTAACAAAGTAAGCTGGAGAATTTTTATAATACCAAACGTCTATGTTTTCAGATGTAATTACTACACATCCAGAAGCAAATGCTTCTGCATATCTAAATGTTTCTTTACTCAATCCATTAGGAACTAAACATATTTTCGTATCTGAGAGTGTTTTTACATAATTATCAATACCCATTCCAGCTCTAAATTTATTGTTAAAATTAATATGATAATTTCCACGTAAATTATTAGTTACATAATGATAAAAACTTTCTCTGTGTCCAATTTGCCCAGAAAAGAAAACATCTATTGATCTTTCGGATATTTTTTTACTATTATTAAATTCAACTATAGATTTCCCACTAGAATTATAACCCAAACTAAAATTAAATACTTTAGAATTATCAGATTTATTATAGTGATAATTTCTAAAGATCATATCAAAATTTTCATATAATTTATCATTATAATATTCCTCATTTCCAACATGAATTGCAATTTTTTTAATATTTTTTGCCTTCACTTCTTTAAGTTTAAGCAAAAATTCTTCCATCAAATTTATATCCAAATCTAAATCTGGATGAATGAAGAAAAGATAATAACTATCATCCAATTCATTTTTTAAATGTTCCGTAATAATGTTTGTATGCGATATTTCACAATAATGTGATGGGAGCGAATTTTTAACTAACATAAAATTTCAATATAAATTTGCAAAATATTTTCCGTTAATTCATCAGTACAATTGCAACTCATTTACATAGTCCATTGCTTTGTTCAGATATTTATGGGCAAGTTCTTTCTCTTGCCATGTCTTATGTTCAGAATCTAATTGATGCTTAAGATTATTCAACCTTGCCTTTAATTCAAAGATGTCGTTATAGTGAACCATATAAAAAAATACTCTACTATAGTTATACAAAAAAAAGAGGGTCTGTGAAGACCCTCTAGTAAGCAGTTTTGGAAGTGGTTTCAGTTATTGGAATAATACTTATCTGGATTTTCCTGTTTAGATGATGATTTTTCTTTATTATACTTCCCTACAACATTTCTAATAGTTTGCCTATCTCCAAGTTCCTTTGCCCTTTTTGACCTTTCTTCTTTACTTCTTCTTGGTGGCATAGATTCCTCAACAATACTCTCTCTCCACTCTTCACTCATGTTTGCCATAATAACTAAAGCATCTTCATTCGTATCTGCATACCCTTCAGCAACCAGATACTCAAGAATATAATCAAACAGATCATCTCTCTCTTCTACTTGCTCAGAAAGGATTTCTTCTGCAAGCAATTCAAAATTTTCTGCAATTTCACCGACTTCATAATCAGTCAATCCTTCCATGATCTCATATGCTTCCTCATAAGTTTCTGCAAGACCCTTATCAATAATATCCTCAAGCATCAATTCAGCAATTACATCATAAGCCTCACCAAATCCTCTTGCAGCATTTCTAAATGCTCTCTGAGATTTATTCATTGGCTTTCCAGCCTTTGTGGATCCACCACTTTTACCTGCTGCTGGAAGTGCAGTTCCCTTAGATCCTTCACGACCGATTGAACCACTTTTAGAGGATACGCCACCAGAAGATGCTGCTTCTTTGCGTCCTGCTCCAGCACCTCTATATGCGGTGCTTCTTGCTGATTTAATTGCTTCCTTTGCGGCAGCCTTTACACTCTTACCAACAACTTCTTTACGACCAGAACCTTCACCTCTATATGGTTTTGGTTCTCTTTTTGGTTCTTCTCTTTCTGGTGCTGCTGCTTTTGGATGTGCCTTTTTGGGTTCAACCTTGGATGCTGCTTTTGAAGCAAGTTCGGATCCCTTACGAAGACCCTTGGCAAGTGCAGATCTACCTCTATTAAACAGTTCCTTACCCTTTGAAAGGATTCCCTTAATTGCTTTTTTGGCAGCAGCTTTAACTGCGGGTGCCTTTTCTCTTACCTTTGAAACTACTACTTTACCTGCTTTTTTAGCAGCAGCTTTAATTTCTGGTGCCTTTTCTTTTGCTTTTGCAACTGCTGCTTTACCAATTCTTTTTGCAGCACCCTTTACTCTTTCAATTCTTTCTGCCTTTCTCTTTGCCTCGGGATCTTCAGTATCATGCCCAAAAGTTACCTTTGCTTCTTCAATATACTCGACACACTCATCAATATCAAATGACCCCTCAAGAATAACTTCTTCTACGATCTCATCAAGTTCATTATCGCTAAATTCGTCAAGAACTTGATAATTTTCTTCTGCATGAAGCATTTCTTCTCTAAGTTCTTCATTATATACAGCAGAGTATGCTTCAATAAGTTCCTTATAATCCATATTCGTATTAAAGAATTTATAGGTATTTATAAAAAAGGGGAGTTACCTCCCCACAAGTCATTAAAAATTAGATCGAGTAAACACTATAATCTTATCGTTATTATATTTACCTAATGAAGATTGATTATGATATAAGTCAATAAAGAGCATTTCGTCAAAATATACATCATGCCCATATTGTTTTACTTCATATACATACCTTTCTTCATCAAAATCTCTATTAATATCTTCAATAATTAAAAAAGCTCCTGGATTCAAATAATCAATGGAGTTTCTAATAAGTCGTATTTGATCCCAAAATAAATGACTGGCATCATCTATCAATACATCAAATTTACATTTACATTTTAAAAATGATTCTTTAATAGATTCTTCATATGAAGTATGCATATAATTATAAATTACATTTCGTAATTTATCTTTTTTTGCATTTTTTAAATGTTCTTCACTTCCATCCCAAGCGTATATTTTAGCTTTTATAAAATACTCCCTCCACATCTTTATGGATGCATTACATAAAATTCCAATCTCACCAAAATTTATTTTACTATACTTGAGATTTGAAAATAAAGTCGAATAAAATGGCGTATATGAATGCCTATAAACAGAATCATAGTACTCACAACTAGTATCATTATATGGCGTTTTATCTGTGCCATATTTAGATCCTATTTCACAAAGATCTGTTTTACTATCAAATAAATTTACTGATAAATGACTTACGTTCATAGTTTAAATCCAGCAAGAGAATCTTTTTTGAAATCTTGCTTAATTCCACCAACCACATAAGATTCAACTTCTGTTTCCTGAGGAGCAACCTGAAGACCTTTGGAAGAAATCCAATGTTGCGTCCAAGGTAGAGGATTATTATTTGCAGCAATATCATAAACTGGTTTAAGACCTATTGCCTTTATCCTACGATTAGCAATCCATTCCACATACTGCTGAAGAAGTTTATCATTAAGTCCAATCATACTACCATCTTTGAACAGATAATCTGCCCATTTCTTTTCTTCATTTACAGCACGATCAAACATTGCATAAACCCATTCTTCCTCTTCTTTAGCAATCTGACGCATTTCTGGATCATCACCTTCTCTCCACTTATTCAAAATATTTTGAGTGATCGCAAGATGTTGATTTTCGTCTCTTGCAATCAAGGAAATAATCTTGGCAGATCCTTCCATAAGTTTCAGTTCACCAAAAGCAAAGGAGCAAGCAAAAGAAACATAGAAACGAATACCTTCAAGGATATTCACGTTTGCAACTGCTCGATATAACTTTCTTTTCAATTCTTTTCTATCAAACTTTCCAGCAACGTGACCTTCTCTTGCAAGTTCCCACATTGATCCAGCATCATACTGATGAGCATGGTTAATAAAATCATCATAAGATTCGGTAACGCTCTTAGCACGTTCCAGAATACGTTGATCAGTAATAATCTTATCAAACACCTCAGAGGGATCTGAATAGATGTTCTTAATGATGTATGTGTATGAACGTGAGTGAATCATTTCCATAAATCCCCACACTTCCATACATGCTTCCAATTCAGGAAGAGAGCAATAAGGAATAAATGCCATTCCAGGACCACGACCCTGAACAGAATCAAGCATAATCTGATACTTCAGATTAGAAGTATAGATGTGTTTCTGCTCAGAACGAAGGGTTTGGTAATCTCCACGATCCTTCTGGAGAGACACTTCTTCAGGTCTCCAGAAGTATCCAAGTTGTTGAGTAGTTAGTTTATCAAAGATGGGATATTTGTATGAATCATATCTCTGAATTCCAAGTGGTTGACCAAAGAACATGGGTTGTTTTTTGGTATCAACTTGTTCAGTATTAAAAACAGTTGCTCCTCTAATTGAGGTCTCATTTTCAGAAACTTTGAAATCGTACTGCATTTCCTTTTCCTCGTTTGTTAGAATTTGATTTAACATAATTAGATTTTGCAACTTTCACAATCTTCTTCAATAGAAAGAAGTTCATCAAGTAAAGATCCCAGTGTCTCTTGCTTTTCTTCTACTTCATCAGTTTTTAAATCATGAGTATTTTGATAATACGATGTTTTCCACCCATACTTATATGTTGTCAGGAAATCATTAACAATCACCGAAGTGGGAACTTCATTGTCATCATAATTTTCTGGGTTGTATGACCAGTTACCTGAAATTGCTTGGTCAAAATATTTTTGCATCATAGCAACAACATTAATATAACCACGATTGGAATCCATCTCCCAGAGAAGAGTGTAATTGTTTTTAAGGCTTCCATATTGAGGGACAATCTGCTTAAGTGGACCCTTCTTCGATTTTTTAACGGACAAGTAATCCCGTGGAGGTTCGATTCCGTTTGTGGCATTTGACACAACGGAACTGCTCTCCGATGGCATCTGTGCGGACAGTGTTGAGTGCCTGAGACCGTGAGCCAAGATGGATGCTCTAAGATTTTCCCAATCATGTTGTAATGCGAGTGAAGAGATTTCGTCTACGTCTGTCTTATAGGTATCAATTGGAAGGATTCCATCCGAATACTTGGTGCGACCAAAGTATTCGCAGTGACCTTTTTCTTTTGCGAGTTGATTGGATGCTTTCAAAAGATAATACTGGAATGATTCAGACAGTCCGTTTACGGCATCCCATGCCTCCTGTGAGTCGTATTTAAACCCAAGCTTCGCAAGGTAATGAGCAAGACCAATAAAACCGATTCCAAGGGATCTCCGTGCCTTTGTGGCAATTTCAGCAACCTTAACTGGATACTGCTGATAATCAATCAATTCCTCAAGACCACGAACTGAAAGTTCACAAAGTTCTTCAAGTTCTTCATCCGACTTTACTTTACCAACATTAATTGCAGAGAGAATACAAAGTGCAATTTCACCACTCGTATCATCAATATGTTGAATTGGATGCGTTGGAAGAGTGATTTCTTGGCACAGATTACTCATCTCAATTTTATCCTTGAAGGACGAATGAGTATTACAGTGGTCAATATTCATAATGTAGATACGACCCGTTTCAGCACGTTCTTTGAGGAGGCTAAGAATAAGTTCCTGTGCCTTAATACTTTTCGACGGAATGGACGAATTGTTCTCATATTGAACGTATAAATCGTCAAATGCGTCTGTTCCGAAAGAATCATATAGTCCAGGTACATCATGTGGGGAGAAAAGTGTGATCTCACCGTCCTGAATAAATCTTTCGTAGAAGAGTTTACTGATTTGAATGCTGTAGTCAAGTTTACGAACACGATTATCCTCCGTACCCTTATTATTCTTAAGAACCAGAATGTCTTCTATTTCTTGGTGCCAGATTGGGAAGTGGACAGTCGCTGATCCACCTCGGATGCCATTTTGAGTGCAGCATCGGACAGTTGCTTCAAACTTTTTGAGGAAAGGGACAACACCAGTGTGTTGAACTTCTCCACCTCGGATCTTACTGTTGATGCCCCTGATTCGACCTGCGTTGATACCAATTCCTGCTCTTTGAGCAACATACCTGCCAATTGCCATATCAGAGCTGAAGATGCTGTCAAGGGTGTCATCAACATCAACAAGAACGCAACTCGCAAATTGTCGAAGTGGGGTTCTAACACCCGCCATGATTGGTGTAGGAATGTTGATTTTGTGCTTTGAGATTGCGTCATAGTACCTCTTAACGTATGACATACGGGTTTCCTTTGGATACTCTGCAAAGATAGTCAGAGCAATCATGATATACATGAACTGAGGAGTTTCATATACTCCACCACCACTTCTATCCTGAACCAAATATTTATCAACTACTTGACGAAGACCTGCATAAGTGAATAAGAAGTCACGATCATGATCAATGTAGTTATTTGCTTTCTGAATTTCTTCCTTTGAATATTTGGTAAAAATATCTGCATCATATACTTCAGAACTCACACAATTGTAAATATGTGTCTCAAGATCAGGAAGTTCATTCATTCTTCCATAAATCTGCTTGCGAACAGAAAACAGAAGAAGACGAGCGGCAACATATTGATAGTTTGGATGGTCCAAATCAATCAAATCACTTGCACTACGAATTAGAATTTCTTGAATTTCTTGAGTAGAAATTCCGTCATAAAATTGAATCCCAGAAGTCATTTCCACTTGACTTGCAGAAACTCCAGAAAGATTTTTACATGCCTCATTCACCATCAAATGCATTTTGTCCAGATCAAGAGATTCAATTAGTCCACTTCTCTTGACGACTTTGGTTCCGTTGCTCATATTTTTTTCCAGTTGATAAACTTAAGTTTTGCTTCTAATCCTTGATAAGTACTACATTCTACCATATTCTGAACATTCAGTCCAGATAAAACCATATCATTAATGTCCTTTTCTTCAACTCCAGTGTCCCATATCACTACCTTATCTCCCATGTCGATTGTTTTGGAGATTCTGTTGACGATTTCTCGATTGCGTGGTTCGTTATCATAAATGTAAACAACACTGCTCCAACCAAACGAGCTAATATCAATATCGGCCCCACACATAGCAACAGAGTTTTTAATAAAGGTCGAGTCGAAAGGTCCTTCAGTAATGTAAATTGTTTCATCTGAATTTACTTCATCAAGTCCGTAAATTTTTGGTGCATCTTCGTCCAGCATAATGGTAATGTATTTTACCTGACTTGGACCGATAGCTCTCCCCTGAAATCCAATTAATTTCTTTTTATAAAAAAGTGGTATGATAATTCTCTCCTCATCATAATTTGTATTATCAAAGGTTTGTTGAAGAGAATTAGTCCACTTTTTAAAATTGGGGGTGTAATAAAATTTATATGGGTTTAGATTTCTACTTTTTAGATATTCATTTGCCCTATCATTTTCAGATGCTTTTGGAAGATCTACAGTTTCACGAAACTCTGGCTTTTCAAATTCAAACTTAGGATCTTCTGTTTGAAAATTCTTCCCGCTTACTCCACTTTTATACTTTTCAAATACATATTGTTTATGAAGATTTGCATCAATATCCTTTAAAAAATTATTAAAGGACATATTAACTCCACAATTATGGCATTTGTAGTTTGTATTATTTTTGATTTGGTAAAGGTATCCTCTTGCCTTATTTTTATTCTTCTGGGAATCTCCGCAAATAGGACAACGGAAGTTATAAAGATTACTCTTTACTCTTTTAAATTTTTGAAATTTAGATCCAAGAAAATTGATGTATTTGACATCAATAAAATCCATAACGAAAGTCCATATCTCTGGACATTCTACACGACTGGACGATCTCTGTCAATCAACCCCTTTCGATGCAGCAGGATGAAATGATGGATGTCCACTTAACTACAGAATTAGTAAATTTTTGAAGATAATATGTCGATACTTTAGTATTATCTTTTATCTTTAAATATTCTTTTTTCATCGGAACTGATGCCCGAAATTTAATAATATTTATTATTTCTTCGTCTCTATTCTATAATTTGGTTGATTATCTGGCGTCAAAATATCTACAACCATACCAGATTGAGAAAATACAAAACTTATAATAATTACTGCTCCAGCAATTATCCAACGAAACTTAATAAGGTCTTCTATTTTTAGTTCTAATTTTTGAATTCTTTCTACGACTGCCTTGTGATCATCCTTATTTTCAGTTTTTAATTCATCAAGTTGTTTGGCAAAATTCTCATCATTCTTAATTGTCTGATCAATTCTTTCATCATGCTTACTAAGAATTGTAGCAATTTTATTATTTGCTTCAGATATTTTATCAACAGCTACTTCTAATTTATCCATCATTTGTCTAGATAAATCTTCGTAAATGTTGAACTTTGCTTCCAAAACATCTAATTTTGAAAGGTCTGACCTTCTTAATTGGAACGGCATCTTACATACTACCAATTTATACGTCACGTAGTCATCCTTTTGTATTAATTATTTATTTTTTAAAGATTTTACCCAATTCTTATAATCTTTAGGAACTTTACGAAAATCGACACTTCCTTTCTTTTTGTTTCGGAATCCTAATAGAGGATCAAATCCGGCAGTTGGTCCTTGCGCTGGAGAAGATCCAGTAAATCCACCGCCTCCGACAACCATATTTTCCTTTATTATGGAAATCATTTTGTCTATCTTCATGATTCTCCCAATCTAATTAGTTCTCCCATTATATTTTCATCTACAGGAATGTCATGAATATAGCATCTTGGAGTTGGTGGCAATCTATTCATAAACACTATGAATGTTTTTATGCAACTCCAAAGTTCCTTTTCTGATTTAAAGAAAAACATTGGAGTTGCAGCTTCTCCAAAAATATTATATAAAATTATAAAATGATTGATGAGTAGATTGCATCGTAATTCCCCAGTATTTTTATATCTTTTTAAGAGACGTTTAATATACTTGAAATGATTCAAATCTTTATAAAAATCCTCTTCAGTAACTGCTTGAGGGTTTTCATAATTTTTGATGGCAAAAATTAAAAAATTACTTTCATCTAACTCATCAAATAACATATTATTATATTATACTATTATACAAATGGATTTCCGTCATAAAGTGGAGCATTTCCGGTTTGAATTCCAGACATTGCTACTAATACTTCCTTTTTAACTCTCAATTCTCCATGGCAATCTACATAAGTCGTTACACCAACCCATCCAGCATGAGTTAACTCATACTTAGTTGCGTGTGCTGCGGTAACTCCAGCTCCAGCAACACCATAAACATCTCTACTATACCCACCAACATATCTCTTAAATGTAAGAGTTGCTCCTGTAGCAATGCCAACAGAAATTGTTGATGCAAGTCCGACATTTGTAGCACTAATGGAAGCAATACGAATATCATTTCCACCATTCAATAAAGTATCACCAACAACAATGTCTTTACCTGTTGTTACCGTATAAACAGTGCTGTAACCAACAGGAGAGTTAGTTGTTGCAGTTCCAGTAACTCCAAAATTAGTTAAAGTTGGAGCAGAATCAAGAGCATTACTAAAACTATAATCACCAACAGTATATTTTGGAAGTTCGCTGATTGTAAAGTTAGCTCCAGCAATAGCAGCACCACTCAATCCAGAAGTTGATGCAATAGAAATCTGTTGTGTTGAAGCAATAGATACGATTACAGCATCTCCAATATATGTACTATCACCTCTTCCAATTCTAATTACATCGCCAGTTTTTGCAGACCCAACTTGCCCAAAAAGAGTGCCCCATCCATTTACAACAACATTTCCATATACATCTGTTGTAACATAGTCGCAGGTTACAATACCTGCTGATGATACATTGTCATTATTTCCCCAGAGTGCCATGTTTCTTCTTCCGTAATTTTAGGATCTATAGAGATATTTATAAAAAATGGGGAGTTCAATTATCTCCCCATTAAATTATTTTTCTGTATTTATTTATTATCAGTCGTTTGCTGTTGGATCGACAGCATCTTTTGTTTTGAGAAAATCTTGACCTTTCAACAATAAGAATGAAAGAATTCCATTTGCTTTTATAGCTGGAATAGCACCAAGAAATTCCGAGAGAATCAGAAGAATTGTTGCTACGGCAGCTTCATTTGCCATTACCCAAGCCCAGATTGCAGCTACTGACATAATTTACCTCCTAAGATTTAAGTCATTACAACCAACTATATTTATAAATTAATTATCTTAAACGAGGGTTTCTTTCTCTAGCACTTAAAGATGGATGATCATCTAAACGACTTCTTCTTGGTGGATTTTCATCATCATACTCATCTTTCGATCTCGTTGCACCCTTATGAAGTCCAGTATCTCCGGGTGCTTTTTGTCTTTCCAAAGTAGCATCTTTTCTCAGTAGTTGAGCACTACCAAGATCACTTGCCTGAACTTCTTTTTTGGATCTGGTGCGGGTCAAACCTCCCCTTTGTGCCTCTCTTTTTTCAATTGCTCTTGCTGCCCATCCAAGTTTTGTTTCATCAATAGAATCACCTTCCATTTCGTAAGAAGATGTATCAAGTGGCAATTTACCTTGCTTTACAAGATTCAATTCTAAATTTTGAGTTTGAGTTTTTTTGTTAACTAATTTTTTTTTTAATTCTGCTTGCTTTTTGGCAACAGGATCAACTTCTTCATTTTTTGCCTTCCAGGCAGTGGCATATGCAATGGATTTTTCTTTATCACTCAAACCACCTTTTTTAGCATAGTTTTTTTTAATATGCTTTACCATTCTTTCAAACTTTGCTCCTGGAGGTGCTTTTTCCTCAAGATCAACTTCTTCAGATTTCACACACTTATCTTTTCCATTTTTAGTTCCAGCATACTTATATCCTTTCCAACAAGCTTTACCATCAGCACCTTGCTCTTTACCCTCTTTATTCTTTGCTTCATTGAGGAACATTTCCTCTACCATAAAGTTTGATTCAAATACTAAGAAAGCAACATTTTCATCAAGATTAACTTCTTCAAGTAGTGCTTCCATCCACTCTTCAAATTCTTCTCTCTTATATGCTCTTGGACTTGATGCAGCACTTCCTCCCTTTGCCCATGCTTTATCAGTTTCTGGATTTCCAGACCATGGATCTCTTTCTGGAGTGTTTGGTTTTTTAATTGGAGTAGATGGTTTCTTTCTTTGTGGAGTATAAGGTGAATCTCCCGACTTCCCACTTGCCATTGCAGCACGATGGGCATCCATTCTCTGCTTAGCAAGTTGCTGTCTTTCAGATGGTTTTGGAGTAAGAAGTCCTCTCAAGGCACTTCCAATTCCTTCATCAAGATCTTCTGGAAGGTATGTGTCAATTAAATACCCCTCAGGATATTCGGATACATCATAACCTTCAGAAATTAATTCATTAATCCAAAGATCATAATCTTCTCTCATTTTCTTAATAAATGTTCCTGCAGCACGACCTGCCGCAGCAGCATTACTCTTTCCAGCAACTTTAGAACCAATTCCTGCTCCCGCTGCTGCTACAGTTGCTTTAGCAGTTTTAGCAATTCCTGCCTTTACTTTTTGTCCAGCTTCACTCTTACCAAACTCCTGACCAGCACGATGAACTGCTTTTGCAGCACCCACAGCAGCACCAGCGGCAGTTCCAGCAGCTCTTGCCACTCTTCTTTCATGCTCCTTCCCAACTTCCCTTGCAGTTTGCCATGACTGCTTCAGATGTCCAATAATACCCTTCTTAACTTCTTTCTTAGTTCCTTCTGAGGACTTATTGGATGCTGGTGCTTGTGATGATTTTGCGTTTTCAATACTCTTTTCAGTTTTTGCTTTTTTCAATCCAGAAGAAACCTTTGCTTTCTCAGATTGACTCTTAAGTGCTGCAGTCATTCCAGATGGTTTTGCAGCAGATGCAGATGATTCTGCTTCTCTTCTTTTTTCCTTTTCACCACGAAGACGCTTAATTGCTGCAGTTTTTGCACCACCTTTTAATGATCCAACATCCTTTCCAGATTTTGTAGTTGGTTCAATACGTCCACTTCTTCTTGCTTCATCAAGATCAAGAATATAATCAACAAACTCATCTACACCAATATCTTCGATGAGAATATTGATTCCATTTTCATTCAAACCTTCAGCATAAAAATATTCTGTTGCAAAATCAGCAACTTCTTCAATATAATTTTCACCAAGATCTACAGATTCTACAAGTTCTCCACCAAGAGCATATGCAACTTCTTCCGAGTTTATTTCTGGATTTACATTTACTTTTTTATCTTTATAATTATCAACTGATTTTTCTTTTATTTCTTTTTGCTGAATATCATTAATTTTTTCAACTACTTCACGAATTTCTTCTCTCCATGAAGAGAACGATTCTTTTTTAGTTCCTTTTTTAGACATTGCTTTTTTAACAGCATTGTCTTTTACTCCAGCATACTCATGACCATCTGGCTCTACAGTGCCATCCCTATCCTTATCACCTACAGTATTTTTACCAGTTGCTGGACCATATTTTTTTTCATACTTTTCACCAGCACCGTCATAAGGACTTCCATGCTTAGTTACAGTAGTCACAATCCCCTTGTTCTGCAAACTATGTCTCTTTTTACGATCTTTTTCACTTGAAGGATCAAACTTCTTAACGTATGGCTTTTCTCCAGTTTTTCTACTTCTTGGATCAACTCTCAAATAATGCTTTCCTGCGTCTGCTTCTTCTTTTACAGGTCCACCAGAAGCACCAAGACCCAGTTTCTCTCTGACTGCTGCCTTCTCATTAGCAGGCATCGAAGTATGAGACATGTACTGAGAATATGCCTGATCTACACCAATTTCTTCTCTTCTTGCACGATATCTAATATCATAAACAGCCTGCCTAATTCTCTTGGCAGATTGATCACCCAATGCCGGTGCTCCACCTTTTGCTTCACCACCACCATCTTCTTTTTTTCCTAATTGAGGTTCCATCTCGGTGAGATAGGACTCATAAAGATCTTGTGCGATATGGGATAACATGTTATTTTTTAATTATTTTCCTTGTATTTATTTATAAAATATTCAAATTAATCTTCAATGAACGTAATTCCAGAATCTACTCTGGTCAATTGAGAAGAAGAACTAATTGCCATTGCAAGTCGTACAGTTGGTGGTAATGCGATTCTTAAATCAGAAATATCAATAGTAATTGGAGATCCAGAAGTTACACTAAACACAGCAATTGGTGTTCCCGTAAGTGTAGTATCCGTAACTGCATAAGATGACGCATTCCCAACTGACAGAAAACTGGGAGTTGCTCCATTATAAGTTGGATTTATGTACAAATAAACTAAGCAAGGAGCAGATCCAGAAGAAACTGCACCACAAGTAATTTTTTTAGGTATAATTTCTCTTGAATTGATCTTATTACTTGCTGCAAGATTTCCCTTAATTGTGAGCAGATGTGTAATAGTATTTGCAGATATATTTGTAGTTCTTGAACTATATACAGCAACTGGATAATCAATTGGTGAAATAAGTCCTTCAATAGCACCCAACATTGATGCTCCGCAAATAGTCACCCCTGCGCCAACATTTCCATTCAATTCAGCAGCAACATATCCAAGTTTTAATGATGGATTATCCAAATGAACATTATCATTTTGATTACTATAATGTTCATGGTGAATAAAAATCATATCTCCGTTAATTGGATTTTCCATAGCATAACGTATTTCACCAGCGCCCAACCAACGAAAATTAATTTGAAATACATTTAATTTTTGTGGATTGAGAGTAACTAAGGATGGATTAGTAGTTCCGCCAACACCAGTCAAAGTATCAAGATTCCAATCTTCCTGATAAGTCCAATTTTCAGTTTGTATAACACCAACTTGAGCCGTTGATCCAGTTGATACAAGAGTCCCAGAACTTGTGATTGAAAATGATCCCGTTTTTGGTCCCAAACTATTGGCAAGAAATGTAATTATATTGTCTCTATAATCTGCTGTCCACCCAGAAAATGTACGGGATCCGATAGCAGCAGCATTTTCGGCAGTTGTCCCAGCACCAATACTAAAAGTAGTTGATAATCCAGCAAGAGTAACTGTTATTGTTTCAGTTCCACTCGATGCAGTATTAACAGTAAATTTATGAATGTGTGCCTTTCCACCATTTGCACGAAGGATTCCAAACTTTCCATTTGTATTATACCCAACTTGAAGTGCCTGTTCTTGAGTAAAGAACCCTGCTCTTTGTGTATAACCAGTTCTTCCTTCATCAAATTTTGCGGTAAATCTTGCAAGAGCACCTTGACCTGGACGATATCTTACAGATCTTTTAGAACGAACAACTCCATATCCATAAGCACCAGTTCCTGTTGATGCTTGAATTAAAATATTAGATGTGGTAATTCCAGTTCCAAAAGAATACGTTTCAATCTTATTTGGATCCAATCCATAAAGACCATCCAATTGAACAACTGGAGTTGGTGTAACCGTAAGTACTTCACCAAAAGCACTTCTAGAAGATGCACCATCATTTAAAATATTTCCGTATTGATCTGCACGAATATAAACCTCATGGATAGTCCTCTCTTGATTGAGGTAATCCTGATTATTCTTATGCCACTGTGCCATAACTTATAACCACTCTAATTTTCCTGGATGATATCTCTTGGTACTTGAAATGTTTACGTCTGTTTTTTGAATTGCTGGATAAATCTGATGAACAATTGCTCCAGGATATTCGGTCTGTAATCTTTCTGCCAAATCCAATTTAGATGGCATTCCATTTGACACCAACTCTAATCTATAAATGCTTCCTTCCCAAACAAAGTCAGCAACGTATTCTTCACCAACAGATCTTGTTTCAGGTTCAGAATTGTTGATATAGAGATTTCCATTAAAATCTCCAGCAATATTTACAGCTTCAGAAATAAATTGCTGATAGGATTTCATTTGTTATCTGCCTTCTTTGCTTTGTACTTATTTATGAAATTTCTAATATTCTTTACACCAACCAATCCCATTACATATTCTCTATATAAATCCGTTCCAACTAATCTTTGATCTGCAGGAACACCAGAAACTTTAGTCCACTCTACAACATCATGAATCCAAGGTTTGAACATTCGATCATCTTCCGTGACGCAAATTAAATAATTTGTACCTCTACGAATAATTTTTCCAATCATTCCATTTGATGTACTTTCAATCCAATCACCTTCCAAAAATATTTCCTTTGCAATATATCTTTCTCTTATTTCTTTAATATAGGATTCAGTTTTAAGAGGATTATTTGGTTTATGGTCAGAAGCAACATCATTAGGATTACGAGTTCCTCGTACTTGTTTTGGATCCTTCTTTCCTAATTGCTGCCCCTGATTATAAAACTTTAAATTTCCACCGTTTGTTTTTGCTACAAATTCTCCAGATTTTTTTCCATACCACCCACCATGTCCATCACCTACTAAATCCAATCGCTTTGCGTGGAATTTTGCAAGTGAGAACTTTGCTTCTGTTTGAAAATTAGAGAATTTTTTCATTTATACTTTTAACAATAACTTAGTGTTTATGGACAAAACAATATCTAATTCATCCCTATCTATTTTATAGAAATTACTTAGGACTCTGCCATCCTTTCCATTGTATTGTCGTATCATTCCAAGATGATGATTATAACCAAAAAATCTTCCTTTTTCTAATCTTGTAATTGTAGAAACAGGATGCATATCATAAATTAAATTTGGTGTCTTTGCAACATATATGAAAGTAAACGTGTCTCCAGGTTGAGGATAACCATACTTCCTATCATCCAAAATATCAATCAATTTATACATGTTATTTTGTGGTGTTTCTAAAGAAGAGTTTTTTTGAAGTTCTATCAACCTTTCCATAATATTGGAAGGTTGAGGATTATCTTCTTCAGAATCTATTTCACCAATAAATTCATTTATGCTTTTTTCAATATCCGTCGTTCTTGTATCACCTATATCATAAGAATCATCAGATTCATCAAACCAAGGATCTTCAATTATTTGTGAATCGAACCAAGGATCTTGGAAAATTGGCATAAAACAAAAACCCTTTCTATTATTTAGAAAGGGTTAAATGTGAATATATTATTTATAGATCACCTTCTTTGCGATTTTCGGAGTAATGAACATCAAACTCACCGCCAGGATAACGTGCTTTGAGTTTATCAACATTCATTTCCATAAGTTCATCAAAGTTAGTGTCGAGTGCCATACATGCTTGAGCAACATACCAAAGAATATCACCAAGTTCACGTTTCAGATGAAACACATTATCTCCACTGTATGGCTTTCCTTGGAAAACCATCTTCTTAACAACCTCAGTGAACTCTCCTGCTTCAGCACTCATACCAAGAGAAGCAGTGAGTAGCTTTGGAACATTTGCATCTTGGACTTCAAGTTCAGTAAGTCGTTTAAGAAGAGTCGCAAAGTCAGTGCTTTCTGCGCTTGTTACAGCATCAACAAATTCAATATATCGTTTTTGATCTACTTTTTGCTCAGTCATGGTAAATTTTACGGATTGATCTGATTGTACTTCTTTTGTGATCGTGATATTGGGTTCTGATGGTCGGCCACCTTGATTAAGTGCTTGTACATTCATTGGCATAGTTATTCTCCTTTAAATTCTTTTAGATCACTTTGATTTAATTTTTTAATTTTATCAATTATCCATTCCTCTTGATGTTTTTTAAAAGATTCGGTTTCAATCGGAATATGAACAACTTCATTTGTAGGAAGTTGTTTTGGAATTTCAATATCAACCACTTGACCCATTAGAAAATTATTTTTAGTAATAGTTCTATTACTGGGATCAAAAGATACCATCATAAGAGCATCTTCATGTTCTGCACAATCGCAAATTTTTCTTCCAGTTTTAATTTCAATAACTGAAAAATAATCTTCAGTTTTATATTTTTTACTCAAAACTAAATCCTCCAAATTTGCTTTTCATTGCCGAAATTGTTTTTTCTTTGTATTCATATTCTTCGTCATGCCCAGCATCATGAATTTCATTTTGGGCAGATTGTTCTACATCATACAACCTCATTTTAGATCTGTCAATTCCAACCATAAATTTTTTATACCAACCTTTATCATTGTCTCGGTTTTTAAGTTGTTTGACTGTTATCTGTCCCAACTGCTCCAACTCATCACTACTAATAAGAGCAAACATAAGGTCAGCAGTAGCAGGCAATCCAAAGGATTCAGAAGTATCGGTAAGTTCAGGATCAGAGTTACCATAACCAGAACGAGTAGTTTGAGTAGCAGATACGACTGGCACACAAAACTCACAGGCAAGTCCTCTTATTTCTTCTGCAATTGCCTTAACAAGTGTATACGTATTGACATTACTTCCCGCTTTATATCGAGAGGAGGCACAAATATTAAGGTAATCGATGAAAATAATATCAGGATGAAATGATTTTTTAAGTTCTAAATCATTAAGAAGAGATCTAAAATGTCCCGCATGTGCAGAGGCAGTTGGATACTCTTTAATTATGAGTGTTCCTTGCGTTTTTTTTGCTAAACTATTTACTTTATTTTCAAATACTTTTTTTGGCAAATCTTTTAAATCTTGAAGTGCAACATTTAAAAGATTTGCGTCAATTCGTTCAGCAATTTTCTCTTCTGCCATTTCCATTGTAATGTAGAGAACGTTCCTCCCTTGGAGCAGCACGGAGCTAGCAAAATGGCACATGAATAAAGATTTGCCGACGCCTGTACCAGCAAGTGCGACAGTAAGAGTTTTTGGAGATAAACCACCTTTGGTAATTTTATTAAAATATTCAAGATCAAATGGAATTTTCTCTTCTTTTCTATGGTGGAATTCATAACGTTGTTCGTAATCTTCTAAGTAATCATGTCCAATGTGGTTATCAAAACTGACTGCCAATGCATCTTGAACAATTGATGGAATAGAATCTCTTTTTTTACCTCCTTCGGATTCATAAAGAGTTACCGTTTCCATAATTGCCAAATACAAGGCACGATCTTTACACCACTTTTCTGAGGTATCAACTAGCCATTCAAAGTCAACTGAAATATCTTCAAGTGTATTAATTAAGTGAATAACGGAATTAAATTGATCTTGATTTAGTTCATTCTTTGTTTCTATCTCTACACAAAGAACTTCTCTTGTTGGCAAAGAATTGTATTCATCTACGAAAGATTTAATTGTGGAAAAAACAATTTTTTGAGATTCATCTTGAAAATATTCTTCCTTTATAAAAGGTATTACTTTTCTTAAAAATTCTTCATTGAAAAGCAAATTTCTTAAAATTAAGTACTCAATTTTTTCCATCAATAATAATGCAAATAGGTTGACATAATGTATTTTTTACCTGACGTAACTTGTTTCCCAATATGAGGGTATTGCCAAGTAGGGGGGAATATGATTAAAGACCCCGTTTTTGGTTTGATTGCAAATTTTTGCTCAGGAAAAATTGTTTCTCCTCCAGAAAAATCTTCATTTAAATAATATAAAAATGAAAGGAATCTGATGGAAGAATTTTTATCTGTCACATCAACATGCAGATCAAATCGGTCTTTCCATTCAGAATTATAGCACTTGATTCTGAATTCTTCAAGGCAAATTTTTGGAGGAAAGTATTTTGCAAATTGACTATATTGTTTTTTATATTGATTTAAATGATTTAAAACTGTTCCCGATAATGGAGGCACCAAATTACTAATTTGTTTGTTTATATTTAATTGCGTAAAATTTGGTGCTCCTTCATTAACGATTCTTTCCGAATGGATATAATTAGATTCAAATAATTCAATTATTTTTTTGCAAGTATTGGTTGAAATTGCATCATCTATCTTAAGAATAAAATCTTTAGCTTCCATAAGAAAACTCTTTTTGTGCAATCTCATCTAAAGCTTGCATTACTTCAGCAGTAAAATATTCTTCAGGATTTGCAAGAATCTGTTTTGCATAGATCTTCTTACCATCCATTTCATAACGACCCGCTACATTCTTCCAGAGTCCACCAAGTTCACCAAGTTCCAGAAGACCATAGTAACGATCAAGGCCGCGCTCATCATAATACAGACGGACTTCAACATCTTGATTCTCCTTGCTTAAACGCGATTTATGAGTCTTTGCCTTGATAATGTTTCCGATGACTTCAGTTCCGTCCTTTTCCTTTTTCTTGCTGAGATAGATGATAGTAGAAGCGGCGTACTTAAGACCACTACCACCACCCATTTCTTTTGTAGGAACATATGCGCCAATAACATCATAAGTGTGATTAGTAACTAACATGGGGATTTTTGCTTGACCCAGTTTAAGAGTCAGCATACGGAAAGCACCTTTAATCAGTTGAGATTTGGTCATGTCCCGAACTTCTTTATCGTTCAGAGCATCATTAATCTCTTTGCTTGTAGAGAGCATCCCCAAAGAGTCTAGCACAAACATACAAGGACTGCGTTCTCCTTCAGGTTTCTTCATATACATATCAACTGCTTTCAATGCTTTTCCACGAAACTCCTCAACAGTTACGACATTGACAACCACCAAACGAGTTGTGTCAACTCCCCTACTTTCCAGAAGGGATTTTGTGATTGCTGCTTCAGTATCAAAATACAGACAATATCCATCAGGATTATTATCAAGGAAATTTTTAACGACGGCGAGAGAGAAGAAAGTTTTGCCGGTAGAACTTTCGCCTGCGATTGCAGTAATCTTATTCCCAGATACACCACCAAATATGCTGCCGGATACAAGAGCATTGAAAATGTACGAACCAGTATCCACAAAGGTTTCAGTTTCATTAATCTCTGAAGCAAGTTGGGTGTATTCTCCACCAATTTCTTTTACAATATCTTTAAGAAAGTCCATATTTCAAATTAAGTTAAGTTTGCATTTAAATATCAAAGGATATTCTTTTTTCGTGTTCCCATCCAATAGCATTCAAAATAATTTTAAGAGGTTCAAGGAATCCCTTTTCAAATTGAAGATCATAATCTATAAATTTATTCAATCCCAATTCTTTAGGAAAATCTTGAATGAAAGAAATCACATTTTCATAAATTGGATTGGGTAATTTAAGATAGCAGTATTTAATTTTTTCACCATTTTGAATTGCTGAGTATTTATTTGTTAGATTATTTTTTTTGATATAATGATTGAAAAGAAGTGCTCCTCTTACATGAATTGGACATCCCTTTCCAGTATTTTTCAAATAAATTGTTGATGATGATCTCCATTTAACGACATCAGTTACGGATTTTGGAAATGAAATCTCTTCTGGTGAATACTTCCTAAATTCAGATCTGGACTTATCAATGAATTTAATAATATCATCTTCAGTGCCACTCATCATAAGTTTCAAAGCATCCTTAATCATCTTCCTACAAGGTGCAGGAGTAGAAGATTTGATCGCTTCAATTCCCTTGATTTTAAGTTTAGGTTCTTCATATTGAACACCTTCACTATTCCAAACACTTAGAATGTATCTCTTTTTGGCAGTCCATATTCCACGTTCAGAAATACATTCACGTTTCATGATCATTTTTTGATCATAAGCATTTACGTAGTCAGCCAATTCTTGGTAAGAACTTTCAATATATTTTTCAAATTCCACCTTACACACCTTATCAAGGAACGAAACAACGTCTTGAGTAATTTTCTCTCTTCCCTTGAATATACTTTCAACCAAAGGACCCATATTAATATACAAAGAGTCAGTATCAGAAGCAATAACATAATCAACCTCGTTTGTTTTGAGAACTTTATTTAAATAAGAATTCATCTTATTCATAATCCACTGAATCGAGACCTGTCCAGACAGTGTGATTGCCTCAGCATTTGCCAGCTTGAAATAACGGAAATACTGATTACCAATGGCACCATAAGCAGAGTTGAGTTGAATCTTACGTGCCATCTGGATGTTATTGCATCGAGCAACTTCTTTCAGTAACTCTTTCTTCTTTGTTTTTTCATACTCTTGCTCTGCAATAAGCATCTTCTTCTTGAAGATCACACGTTCATTGTAGATCTTCTCCATCAGTTCGGGAAGGAATCCACGAACATCTTTACGATACATTGCTCCATTAGGACACACCGCATAATTTTGATACTTTCCAAAGTCAAGATCTTGATTTAAGATCCTCTCAACATTTGCAGTTGGATGTCTTTCTTCCAAGAGGGTTTCTGGGGAGATGTTGTATTGCATAATGAGGTGAGGGTAAAGGCTATTAAGGTCAAAGCTGACCACCCAATCATACACCCCAGGAATCGGTTCTTTGACATAAGCACCCGCATATTTTTCATCCTTAGAGACATTTTCCTTTGGAGGAATCACGATGTTTCGTTTCTTCAAATAGTTATAAATGATGCTATCCCACATGCGAACTTGATAGAAAACATCGACAAAGTTTACCTTTGCGTCAAATGCCATCGTTACAGCAAGTTCAATGAGTTTCATCTTGTCTTCCAAACGGTCAACAAGTTCTACGTCCTTGATGTTATATTCTACAAACTTTTGCCATCCCTGAGTATAAAACTCCTTGAAAGTATCAAACTCCGAGTGATCAAGTTTCTTTTGCCCAAGTTCTACTTGAGCAATGTAATCAAGACGGTAAGATTCCTGTGCAGAATAAGTAAACTTTTTATAGAGTGCAAGGTAGTCCAACTGAGTCAGACCGCCAACATCATAAGTAATCTGCTCTCTATTATTTGCAAAAACTTTGTTTTCACTTACAAGTCCCCAAGGTGAAAAACTTTTCATTCGTTTCTCACCAAGGACCCTTGCAAGTCGTCCACAAATATATGGAATATCATAAAACTCAATATTCCATCCAGTGACTACTTCTGGAATATTATTTTCCCAGTAATAAAGAAATTTGACCAGAAGATCATGCTCACTATCACATTGAATATATTTTACATTATTCTGCTTATTATTAAATGGACCATTTCCCCAAGTAATAATTTCCTTAGTAGTATAATCTTGAATCGTAATTAGAAGAATTTCTTCGATACAATCTTTTGGATCGGGGAATCCATTCTCTGAAGCAACCTCAATATCAATAGTGTAAAGTTTAATTTTACCAATATCAAACTTTATTTCATCCTCTGGATACTTATCGGAAATATATTGGTAGATATACCGATCATTTCCATAAATTTTAAAATTGTCTACATCATCATATTTTTTATAAAATTCCCTACAATCTTTTACGGATCCAGGTTTAATCTCCTGGACATATTCGCCCTCAAGAGTTTTATGCTTTGTTTTTTTATTTGATTTTATAAAAAGAGTTGGAGAATACTCTTCTTTAAACATTACTTGTTTTCCATTTTCATAACCACGAACGAGAAATTGATTCCCGATCATTTGCACATTGGTATAAAATCTCATTTAGTAAGTTCTTCGTATTTTTCCAGTAATGTTGCTCTTGGTTTAAAAAGAGTAAGAATTTTATCAGAATGAATATCAAAATAAGATACACCCGGAGGAGTATAATTATCTAACCAAGATGACATTTCCATATTGGTTTGATCAACCAAATATGGATTGACTAATCGACAATCTGGTTCCCCAAGTTCTGATGAAATCTGCTCAACTTCAGATATCAGAAGTTGATTGTTCATCAACATTAACATCATTATCATTTTGAGATTCTGTTCCGTCTGTTGTTCCATTTCCTAATACCTGTTTATTATACATTTCTTCCAATTCTGGAGTCGGATTAACAAAGGTTACAACCCAATCCGAAGGAATTTCTACTTCTTCATCTTTAGACAAAGAAGGCCAAGGATATAAAGATACACTTAATTGATTAACTTTATTAAGTAATTCAGTATCTCCTTCTTTAATCTGAAATTCACCATTTATAACCACAGAACATGGTCTATTGAATTGATACTTGACGAGTGTTTCTCCTGCAAATAATCCCATTGCATCGGTAATTAGTTGCTCACCACTCTTTAAAATTGCAATTTTAACTGCCATAAATTTCATGCTCCTAACGATATTATATCAAGAAAAAAGAGGGGTGTCAACTGGATTTTGCCAGTGTCCCCTCGGCCGACGATATTTGGGTAATCCCCAAATTTATTTATACTAGTAGTTTAATTTTTCAAAAGCCCAATCATATGGATGGAGAGCTTGAACTTGAGTATACCTCATTCCATGAAGCATATTTCTTATAGGATCACCATAGTATTCTAAATGTATAAATTCAAATTCTATTCTTTTTATATCATATTTTTTCCAATCAAAAGTCAACATGACTTCACCATCCATCCCCTCAACATCAAGATATAACCAATCCAAATAATTTATTTTATGTTCCATCAATAAATTATCAAGTGTAATACACGGAGATTTAAAAGAATTTATCTCAGTATCACAACCAGGACAATGCATATGTTTGTACAAATGCTCAATCTTAGATGATGCCTTTTCATAGGAGGAAATAGAATCTCCTTCAAAATAGAAGATTTCCATTTCCTCTTCTTTTTGAAGGGGAGTTTTTATAGCTCTCTGATCAAAAATGCAATTTTCGTACCTACTATAACATTCCTTTAAAGAATCTATAAGTAGGGGATTTGGTTCTACAAAAATTCCCAAGTCAATTTGTTCATAATTTGATAGCAAATAATTCGATAGATCATCGTAACCTTTATTTGCACCAACTTGCACTATTCTCATTTTTATTAATAAAAAATAATTACCCTTTATTTATAGGTAATCTTTTCGTTTATGAGATTCTGGGACAATTTTACCAAGAACAACACTCAACAATCCATCCTCAAATTCAACTGATCTAACTTCTGTGTCATCTGCGAGAGTCCAAGATCTGGTGAAGGATCGTTGCGCCAATCCTTTGTGTACGTAGGTGGACTCCGTTTCCTTGTCTTCTTTTTGCCCTTCCACAAAGAGTTTTCCGTCTTGCGTGTAGACAAAAACTTCCTTTTTCTTAAATCCTGCGAGTGCGATTTCCAAACGTGATTCGACATTGCTTAACGTAACTAAGTTATATGGGGGATAATTTGAAGTTGTTTCGTGAAGATTCCAGAATCTATCAAAAAAGTAATCATCAAAACCAATACCATATCGATGAATCCTATCCATAAGGGTAGGAAGATCCGACGTAGTTAATCGTGCGAGATTAGTCATTATAGTAGCTCCTTTTAAAGCGAGTTTGTATTTTGTGGACCCCGAAGGCATCCTTTAGCGAATGGGGGGGTAGATCTACCTCTCACCCATCATTATTATATATCACAAAGCATAAAAAAAGGGAGTGTGGAACTCCCTACAAAATCATTCGGGTACTACCCTTTTTTTAACACCGATATTATATTTTTGCTCAAGAATCCAATCATTCTTTTCTTTATAAGCAATAACTTTGATTTGATTCAAAGGTGCAATGTCCATTACTTTATCTTCGTTTACGACTTCAATTAATCCCCAATCGGAAAGGAGTCGAATAATTCTGTTTCTGCGTTGAACATCATTCACAGTAAGATTTGCATGTTTGCCATCAAGAGCAAACAGTTCTTTGAAGTGAGTGATGTAATATCTTCCCTGCTTGTGAAGAATATGAGCACTTTGGTATAGCTTTTTTTCCTTTCTGGATGCTACACCAATTCTCGTAAGTGTTTCCCTTACTTTCAAGAAATCGTCTGGTTCCCTAAGGGTAACTTCCACCATCATATCGGGAGACCAATTTACTTGAGGTTCAATAGTTTGTGTTGTCATTTTGTTCCACCAGTATCAAGTCGTTGTTTAATCCAATTAATTTGATCATTTCTAAGGATCTTCAAAGCCTGGGATGCCTTTTCATTACTATAACCATAGTATTGCTTAACACATTCCAAATCCTTTACACTATCCTTACGGAGCCAGGGAGAAAATCTCTTCTTTTTCCTCAAAGTATTTAGCAGAAAAGAATATTGCATATCTTTGTCTAAGTCAGAATACTTATTCATTTCATTGACAAAAAGAACGCAGTCTATGTGTCCAGAAAGACATCGATTAATAATATATGGATTATATTCTTTTTTAAGAGATGGATCTTCCTCCATCAAATTCTTTTTTGAAGAATTAATTGAATTTAACCAATCCTTAAGTTCAATCATAAAGTAATTTTTCTAATGGATTCTTTTCTTCTATAGTGTAATTAGTTACAAGTAATTCAGTTTTTAAATTATCATCTGTACCCTTTTCACCTCTATGTGCCATAGAGTAACGAAGCTTCCATTCCTTGCAATTATAATCTTTATAGAGATCCAACAATCTATCATTAAGATTGTACGTGATCATAAACTTATGGGGACAATCATAAACATCTTCAGCAAATTTGATGTGATCAAATCCTTTATGCATTTCTCTATTTTTGCCATAGAGAAAATCTTTGATGTCATATGGAGGATCTAAGAAAACAAATACGTTTTCTCCATCGGCATTCATAACTTCGGAATAATCAATATTTGTGATCTTCCAATTTTTAATCAGACGAGAAAACTTTTTAATTTTTTCGGCACCCATTAAAGAGAAATTAGCATTTGCTGCAGTGACTGAGAATGTACTGTTTTCAGTAAGACCAGAAAAGCTGCATTTGTTCATAATAAAAAATGCAACTGCCTTCTCAAGATTATCATAGGTATCAATTTCAATTTGATACCTATCAAATAATTCTTTGGCAAACTTATCCATTTCGTCTTGGGTTTCTTTGTCAAGCATATTTTGCTTTTCTTCTTTTACCCGTTCAGAAAGTTCTTCTCCATGATCACGAAGTTGAATCCAAAAATTGTAGAGAGGAACGTAGAGATCATTAATCCAAATAGGAACTCCTCGATATGCTTGTGCGGTATAAATTGCCATTGATCCACCACCAATGAATGGTTCGCGATATTCCTTAAATGAAATAGGATACCATTCAGAAAGTGTTTTTATGGCTTTTGATTTACCACCAGGATACCTTAAGGGAGTTTTTAATGGATAACGTGACGACATATCAAACGATTAATTTTTTATTAGGAGTCATGAGTTTACTGCCAAACATTTGATTATATTGTTCAACGATACCTTCGTCTGGATCAGCAACGTAAATAATAAACTTTAAAGATACTTCAATTTCTTGATTTTCTTTACTCAAAAGTGGAGACCAAGGAGCAAATCCGATCTTTCCCATTTCAGATGGAAAAGCAACAATAGGATTCTTGAATTTTAAGTAAGTATCTGTTTCTTCTACAATATTGGTGATTACATCTTCACCAGTGGAAAGACGAACCAATTTTACATTTAACATTTTAAAACCTCATTTGAACTCACATTCTACCATGATTTCAGTCAATGCTGCAAGAAGATTAATTTCTTGGTCAGCAACAAAAGCAGATTGATATTGATATTTTGCAATGATCAAAATTGCTGCTGGGACTGTATTTGGAGTTAGATATTGATAGCAGGCATCATAAATCTTACGAAGAATAATTCCCGAATCATTATCAAGATTAGAAACTACCCATTTACGAACATCATTAAACTTCTTCTCTTTAAGATTTTTAACCAGTTCATCTACAGCAACGTCAGAGAACATTGCAAGGATTCCCGTGTCAATTTTACCACTGACAGAATACCTTTGGCATTCATTCAGAATCCTTCTCCAATCTGGGAAGTGACTATTTATGACTTGAATTAAAACTCTATCATCATATTCAATCAAGTTTTGATCCAGGATTGCTTTTAATCGTTCCATAAACTGAACTGCAAGTTTTGCCTTTTCCTTACCTTTGATGGAAAAGTCAATAACTGCACATCGACTATGAAGTGGTTCAAGAATCTTATTCTTGTAGTTGCAAGTGAAGATGAACCTACAGTTATTACTAAACTGCTCGATGTTTGCCCTCAAAAGAAGTTGAACATCGTTTCCAGTATTATCAGCCTCATCAATAATAATAACTTTGTGCTTAGCATCTGATGTCATTGAAACTGTAGAAGCAAAATTCTTTGCCTGATTCCTTACAGTATCAAGAAATCTTCCTTCATCAGATCCATTGATGTAATAGTAATCAACTCCCAGTTCTTCACACAATGCCTTTGCTACTGTGGTTTTACCTACACCAGGAGGTCCAGAGAGAAGCAAGTGAGGAATTTCACCCTTCTCTACGAATTGTTTGAATGATTCTTTTGTCTTTTCGGGAAGAATACATTCATCAATAGTTTTGGGTCGATATTGCTCAACCCAAAGAAAATCAGTTTTGTTCATAATTTAGATCCATTCAGGTTTTCGTTGCGGCATACGAAGATAATTAGATGCAACCCAAGGTTTGGATGCGATATACATCTTGTAAGCAGTAAAAGTGTCAATGCTTGTATCAAATTTATACTCATCTGGCATAGCACGGGTAAATTCGGTTACTTCAGTGATCTTCCCCTTAGGAAACAGATAATAAGCATCCACAAGTGTCTTGTAGCAAGAATGAGTTTTTCCATAACGGAGTGCATATTCATCACAGAGATTCATTCCATGCTTGATCAACCAATAGGCATTATGAATACTTTCAAGTGCCCATTTCGTACATGGATGATTACGGAAAGCACCCTTCTCAGTTTTGTAGGGTGTATCATCAGATTTATAGAGATTGCCGTATCCATGCCCCCATTTGTCAGACGCAACAATGGAAAGCATTTGACAGCACTCCAGAGGCATCTTAACGATATGCTTATCGGGCAGACAGATGGCAGATTCTGCTGGCCAAGGAGAAGTCACAAAGATGTTCATAATGAAAGTTCAATGATTTTAGAGGCATCGATGACTGAGAAGAATGCTTCCAGACCAACTACGTCCCATGCCCGTATCTTAACAGCAAATGGGATCATTGCCAAGTTCCCGATCAGTCGTGCAATGCATCCAATCTTAACGTCAACATAAAGAATAAGGAAGTATCCCACTATAAGCAGGACACTTCCCAAAATTCTAAGAACAGTAGATGTCATTCAAATTCGCAATCTGGTTCCAAAGCAATATAATACATAAGATTCATATCTTTACTCTTAAAGCTTGAAATCAGTTTTTTGCCGATAACTACTTCATAAGAACCGGGAAGAATTTTAATATTCTCAACTTTAAAATTCAAAACAAATTTAGAGTCAGTTTCTCCAACAATGATTGAATATTCATTTGAAGTATCATTCTTTTTGTCACGGACAACAAGTTTTACAACACCAGAATCACCAACTACAGATAAATCTGGAACACTGTAAACATTAGATGCTTTCAGAAGTTTATCAAGTTGATCAGTTTCAAGATTGAAAGAAACAATTTCATCTTCAACAGAAACTTTTTTATCTGGATTTGGAGTGACAATTACATTTTCATCCGCAAAGAAAAATTTGGTTCTAGATTTTCCTTCACGAATTACCACATAACCATCATTTTCAAAATCAAACTCTGGATTCTTATAAAGGCTTATGCCAGAAAGAAATTGAGAAAGTTCATAGATTCCAAAGTTCTTTGGAATATCTTCTTCAATAACTGCTTCTGCAAGAATATTTTTCATTACGGAAACTGTACGAAGAGTATTTCCCTTTCTAAAAAGAATCGATTGATTGATAGTAGAAAAGTTTTTGAGCAGATTGTTAGTTTTTTCAGAAAGTTTCATAACGGTCAGTAGTATTTTTGTGGAATCCTGCGAAGTGGTACAGAAGAATACCATAATGGATAATCTTCAATGCGTCAAGCTTTGAAAAACCATTCTTTTTTCCAAACCTTGCGGAGTATTTGATAAGGTTGTCTCGACAAAAAGGAACCCCATCCCCAATTGCTTCAATGATGTCAAGAACTTGTACCTTTGATTCTTCGGAAGTATAGTGTTGATGATAAGTACTTGAAATATAATCTTCAGCTGCTTTTAAGGTCTTATCTTCATTAAATTTCCAAAATCCATTTTTATTATCACCACCATTCATAACATTATTATCAATTGCTTTGGGAGTTTCTGGTTTTTCATTTTTATATTTTTTGGGATCAAATTCATCCACTTTCATTTCCGTAGAGGGATAATTTTGATTGGCATATTCATTAAAATTCATTGATGCCGTTTGTTGACTTTTTGCTTTTTTAATTAGTTCTTGTACCTGAGCTAAAGATTGTTTTTGCTCTTCTGGGATTTGCATATAACAATCGGAACAGGAACTTTCGTCTTCCATATTTTGTTCCAAAAGTTTTCTCAAATCTTCTGGAAGTTGTATTGGAGATTGATCTCTTGTGGGCATTCCACTCATAAACATATTAATCCCTGGATAGGGCATTCCTTCATTTTGGTTCATAAAATTTCAATAGAATAATTTCCATCTTAATTCATTGTATCAAAGTTATTCGATTTAGTCAAATCGACTTATGCAATTTGACTAAACCCCTTGCACTTTTCAAATTTTACAACGTTTTCAAATCTATCTTCCATACCAACTTTATGGGAGATTATAAAAATATTTGAATCCTTAACAACATATCTAATGATTTTGATGAATTCTTCCGTTCCATTTCCATCAAGAGAACTATCAAATACTTCATCCATAATCAAAAGATTTGTATTTGTTGAGTTTTTAAGTTTGGCAACTTCTCTCCAAGTGAAAAGAAGTGCCAAATCGATTCGTTGTCTTTCACCCTCACTAAAAGATCCATAAGTAAAATCTTCATGAATAGGAGATTGAACTGTTTCGTTGAACTCTTCGTCCAGAGAAAAATTAATATAAAAATCCATCATTTGCAAATATCTGTTTACTTGCTGATTAATTAGTGGGAGATATTTTTTAATGATGGTAGTTTTTACACCAGAATCTTTTAAAAGACCGTAACAGAAATCGTAGTATGAAATTGTTTCTTTCTTTTCGGATAATTCCTCAAAGATGCTATTCAGTTTTTGTTTGAATTGAGCTAACTTCTCATGTTCAATATTCTCGTTTTCCAGGTTATTGGTAATTCTTTGAATTTCCTTTTCAAGATCTCCGATTCGTTTTTGGAATCCAGAGATTCTAAGATTATTTTGAGAAATTTCATGCGTTAGGTTAGTGACTTCTTTTGAAATTTTAAGAAAATGACTTTCTCTAATTTCTTCATCACGAATTGTCTGCTCAAGTTCTTTATAACCAGATTGCAGTTCTTTTGCCTTGTTTATGGCATCACTAATTCTATTTAATCTAAAAGATTCTTCTATATTTTGTGTGCAGGTAGGGCATACCGAATTATTACGGAAAAACTCATGCTCTTCAGTAATCGTTGCTACTTTTTGTGAGAGTTTACCTTTAATTGAAGCAAGTTTTTTTAACTTATCTTTAGAGCTGGATAAATCTTCCAGTTCTTTTGTATATGAAAATATTTCTTCTTCGTACTTATTATTATATCCAAAGCAAACTTCCACTTGACTATTAATCAAATTTATTTCTTTTTTGTTTTCTTTTATTTTAGTTTCGCCTTCATTTTGAATTTTTTGGATAAAATCTTCTTGCATTGAAATTTTATCCTTCAAAGAATCTTTCGATAAGTCCAAAGTTTTAACTTGATCTTTAAGTTCTTTGATTTTATCTTTAACCAAAGAATTCATAGACGAAAATATTTTTATATCCAAAAGATCTTCAATAACTTCTCGTCTATTTGATGCACTTAATTGCATAAACGGAACAAAATTACTACTTCCAATAATTACAACTTGTGTAAAGGATTTGTAGTTCATTTTAAGAACGGATTGTTCAAACCATTTTTGTTGGTCCGTTACAGAGGATTGTTGATCTATTGCCTTTCCATTTCGTTCGATCACAAAAATAGATGGTTTAATCCCACGAATTACTTTCCAAGAAACTGTTCCTATTTTAAATTCTATTTCTATAACACAATCTTTATCATTTGCAGAATTGATTAGTTGAGATTTATTAATTCCACGAAATGATTTTCCAAACAATCCGAAAGTAATCGCATCAAGAATTGTACTTTTTCCAGCACCATTTTGACCTATTATGAGGGTTGTTTTATTTTTTTCTAAATCAATTTCTATGAAATGATTTCCCGTACTTAAAAAGTTTTTCCAACGAATTTTTTCAAATAATATCATTTTCTTCAGGCGGAATCACAAAATCAAAAGAAGTAAACACTGAATATTCATAACCATTTTCTTTACATGCGTGTAAAATATCTTCATCATCTATTTCAACGACTCTCATGGGAGGATATCCTCTATCAATTTCAAGCATCATAGCAAATCGTGTTGCATCATCTTCTTCTTCAAACATATAAAGTATCTGATCTCCATATTCATTTGTTACACAATAAGCACCAGATTCTTCTCTATCTTTAATGGCGATGATAAACATTTTACACCATTTCGCAAGATTCTTTGTAAAGATCCCTCATAATATTTTTAATTTTTGTTTTATCCATAGTAATTTCTGAATCTTCAATATATCTATCCAATATAGAAACAGTATCTTCGGATTCAATTTCTTCAATTTCTTCTGAGAGAGTAATATCAAAATTTTCTACTATTTTAACTTCAGATACATTTGAACTGTAAAGTTTGTCTAAAAATTTTTCAAATTCAAATTGATTAGATTTAGTTTTAACAACTACCTTGACAATTTTATTCTCATACTTAGAAAAATTAAATTTTTTAATCGAAGTATCATCATAATTAATAACTTCAAATATATTATATGGATTATCTACATGAAAATGTTCAAGAGTTTCAGTATCTAAAATAGTAAATCCTCTCGTATCATTTACATCTGTCCAATATATTTCATAGGGATTTCCCAAGTAATAAATTTTTCCGTCAGTTGATCTGGTGTGATAATGACCAGAGTAAACACGCTTAAATTTATCAAATGGTTTAGTTTCCAAACCATGCTCCATAATGATTTGTCGATTAACTCGGAATCCTGCAAACTCAAGGTGCCCCATTGCACACTCACAAGTGCTCTTTTTAATTTCACTAAAAGTATTTTTTTGATTTTCCTCATTAATCCAAGGCAATAACAATACTTTAAGATCTCCAAGTTTAATTTCAGTTGGATCAGAATAAACTTTTACATTTGAATATTCTCTCAAAAGAAGATCAACTGCATTTACTTGATTGGTATTTTTATAATAAGCAGTATGATTTCCAACAATAGTATGGACTTGTACTCCCATTTCTTGAAGTCGATCATAATAGTGATTTTTTGCCCAAGAAAGAGCTGAAAAATCAATACCTTTACGACTATCAAAAGTATCTCCCATGTCAACGACAGTGGTTATACTTTCTTTTTCTATGGTAGGAAAAAAAATATTATTGTAAAAATTTAAAAAATGATCATGAAACAATTTGGAATTTTTTCTTGCTCCAAAGTGTTGGTCAGTAATAATTGCTATTTTCATTCAACCACGAAGTTTAGAGTGAACGGAATCCTTGATCGAATTATAATCACTATAATTCATTCCGTCAATACCGGAATCATCATGAAAAACTTCATCATAACCAGTGCGCTCAAGAATTTTATTTTTAATCTCTAGTTGACGTTTTTCTCTTTGTATTCTTCTCAAAAATGCGTAGTGAATAATTTGAGTAAAATATGCAAATGGGTTGGTAGATTTTTCTGGATTGAAATTATGAATATATTGAATGCAATTTTCAATACCATCAGAAATCATATCATCCTTAAAAATATAATTTACGAAATTTGGTTTAAAAGACAAGTGTGTTGCTATTTTTAAAAAGCATTCCCCAATATAATTATTAATTCTTGGTTTTGGATCACCTCTTTCTTCAGATTCCTTTAATTGCTTTTTATATTCTATCAAAGCTTCTAAAAAATCTTTATTATTGACATAATGAACTGATCTCTTTCTTTTTGTCATGGTTGCAGTATTAAACATAATTTATTTTAATGTATTATGTAGACATTATAACATTTTCATTGATATTAAACAACCTATTGACAGACCAGTTAGATTGTGATTATAATAGGTTTGTTAACCGTAAAGATAATTTATACTAAGATTTATTGAATATCTTTTCAAGTAGTATTTTAGCATCGTTTATATTTGTTATGTATCCCATTTCTCTAGTTACATCATTTCTATTTGATTTTGAATTATTAAATTTTCTAACAAAAGATTGATGTATTTTAATCATTTCAATATCATCGGTCTCAGATATTGTAATAATTTTTTCCATGTTTAAAATAAACATGTCTTCTTTTGTTGTTTTTATCCATGGTTCTATTTTATATCCATTTGATCCATTTCTGGATTTCATTTCAGTTATAGTAATTGGATTTGTAACTAATAAATTTATTCCAGTTTTTTCTTCACAAGGAACAACTCTGGCAAATATTTCCTCACCACTAATTAATTTTATAGACGCATAAAAATCATCTTCCATCTATGGTTTCCTCTTTTTCTATATTAATTGGTATTATCTCATAGTTGAAATCTTCTTCCACATAAATTTTAATTCTTTCTATGAAATGATTTAATGTATAGTTTTTCTTTGAATTGTACGTTGCATCATCTGCAATATCATAAAGGGTAGCTGTATCTTTATTTTTACCCTTTCTTAAAACTCTTCCAATACTTTGAAGATTTCTTATTCTTGATTTACTGGGAGATGCAAAAATGATATTATGTAATCTTTTTATAGAAATACCTGTACTAAAAACACCATAAGAAGCAACAATAATCGCATTATTTTCTTTTTCAGTAATTTGCCTTATTGCTTCTCGTTCTTCTGCATCCACTCCACCATGTACAAAGAAGATTTTTCTATTACCTTCTTTGCTATTATTTATTAAATTAAATAGTATCTCACCATGAGTTTCTACTCTTGAAAATAAAATAAGAGTATTTCCTTTTAAACTAAGGGCTAAATTTTTTATAAATTTATTTCTTTTTTGACTTCTAATAATGAATTGAATTTCATCTTCATAGGTATCAAATTTTTGAGGTTTATGTTTTAATAATAAACAGAAAATATCTAATTGAGATGCTCTTCCCTTCTCAATCATCTCAGATGTTCCTATTGTCTTATAAGAAGGTCCAAATAAACCACATACAACCCATTCATGAGTACTACTTCCAGATAAAGTTCCAGTAAATCCAAATCTATATTTTGCATTATGACACTTTTTCATAATGTCAATTAATGATTTAGATTTGGCAGTATGAGCTTCGTCTACAATTACGCAATCAAAATCCTCAAAGAACTTTTTGGGAAGAGTATAAAGAGATTGCCATGTAGAAAGAGTAACGGGCATGTCAGTATGCTTTTCTCTGCCAGAATAAATCAAGTGGCAATTATTTTCAGCATCCCACCCATAATCACTGAAGTCATTAAACATCTGACGAACAAGTGATGTAGTAGGAAATACAATTAATATTTTTTTACCTTTTGCAACATAATATCTTATGATCGAATAAATCATAAGAGATTTACCCGATGCTGTTGGACTCAATATGAGTTTTCTATTGTATCTGAGGCACTCATAAACACCGTTTATTTGGTAGTCATATGGATCATGACTACAAATAGATTTCATGTACTCTGTGACTCCTTCTGGACATATCTCCTCGTTCACTTCAAAAGGAAGTCCGTAGTACTTGTTTTCTTTGAATGTATAATCGTAATTATATGTTTTTAATTTAGCAACAACTTTATCAAGAAGACCAGCGTACACTTCTCCAGTATGTGTACTTAATAACCTAATCTTCCCATCCCAATGCTTGTTTCTCATGTGCGGCATAAACTTTGCCCCCTCAACATCAAATGTAAAGTGAGGTTCAAGTTCATACAAAACATGAGGTTCACATTCTAATTTAATGTAAACCTCATTCTTTTTAGTGATTGCCACATCAGTCATGAAGTATTGCTATAACTGATATATTTAGATTTGTTATCCTAACCCACTCATGAATTTTTGATATTCAATTGCGTTTTTAATTTGATAAGTGCGATTATGAATTGTTTTAATTATGTCTTCCAAATAACGAAGCATAATATCATAGTATTCTACTTTGAGTGAAACTTGAGCAAGGGTTTCATCCGCATCCAAATATTGTCGTAAAGTATCTTTATCACGTATTTTTTTAGGGAATGGATTCTCCACATACTCATCAGGATCCGCTTTTCCAGAATAATACTCATGACGATTTTTCCTTACTGTTCTTTTTTTGTTTTCTGCACTTGCTCTGAGAATTGTTACTTTATTATATAAATCAAAATATTTTGCATGTAGGACTGGAACATTTAAAGATTCCGTATGAAGATTATCTATATCTATTTTTGAATCTTTTTCCCACATTGATTGTATTGTATCTAAATCAATTGCCATAATTTAACTATATCTTCTTGGTAAATGTCTTCCTTCTTTATCTGTAATATTATACATCATATATTTAAAACTTACAGTAGCTGTAAAGTATGCCTCATCTGTATTTGTGGCATCAAATTGAAGTTCCGACAATCTGTAGGGAAACATTCTTCTGAATACAACTTGGTAATTTAAATTTAAATTACTATTTAATATGAATAATGTTCCGTCAGAATATAGATTCATTTCACCACCTTGATTTACAACATAGTTGTCTGCATCAGATTGGTAATCGTATATTTGAGCAAGAGATTCTGGAAATCCAAGACCTCTCATCCAATTTTGTATTTCCATAAAGTTGGTCAAATCTTCATCAACTATAAAATCCAATTCAAAATCTTCAAATACCATATTATCACCAGGAACTGGAATAGGATTTGTGAGATAGTTTGAATGGTTTGCAACTCCCAAAGTAATTCCTGGAACTACTGCCTTGTTTGCATAGAATGCAGTTTTGGGAGAACGATTTAAAATAAAAGTAAAACCTGTACTTGATAGATAATTTCTATTCTCTATCTGCCCTCTTCTTGTAGCCATTTATGGAAAGACCCTTATTGGTCTATTTATCTATTGGTATGCATGTGTAAGACCCCAATAAACATATAACCCTATTGAAGAAAATAAGATTAAAGCATTTATTAATACCCTTGTCATTATCGGTATTTATACTCATGTACATATTTTATGTATAAAAAAAGACCCCCCATTCGGGAGGTCTTGTATGAGAACCGTGACAATTAAATCACATGAGGTTCTTAACAGCAACTCTTCTGTAGTAACGGTTGCTGTTTGTAAGAATACGTCCAAGACCCTGGCCTGTGCCTTCTGCGAATGGGTTTGCAACCATTCCATAACGGGTCTTAAAGCCGATCTTAGGCTGGAAAGTATTCTCTCCAACTGCACGTACCATCTGGAGAGGTACATATGGGCAGTAGAAAAGTCCTGCGTCATAAGGTGAAGAACCCTTATATCCAATAACATAGTATTGGGTTGCAGCATTATTTGCCGAATAAGGATCGATATAAACGCGGAATTTGCCCATCAGAACACCAGCAAAGGTGTTACCAGTGTCATCAACGTTCAGGTTTGCGTTGAGTGCTGGGGTGTAGTCAAGTACTCCTGCCATGGTCAGTGCCGAAGCAACGTCAGCAGAGCACATGATTACGTTGCCCTTTCCTCTACGAGTTCTTTGTGCAATCTGGTTCGCATCTCTTTCGATTTGGAACAGAAGACCCTTGAACTTCTCAACTGACCAACGACCGTTGGAGTCAACGTCGAGGTCGAATACACCAGGAGTTGCAACGTTGAGGGTTGCACCCTGCTCAGCAACCTTGTAGATGGTTCTGATGACTTCACGGTTGATTTCAGCAAGAATCTCTGTTGAGAGAATGTTTGCTAATTCCGCTTCAGCATTCAGACCATGGATTGCCTTCAGGTCTTGTGCAAGCTCAAGGCTGTATTCTGCCTTCAGTGCTCTTGACTTGGCTTCAACAAGAACCTTCTCGATTGAGAATGCCATCTCGTTGAACTGATCGCCACTTCCAAGTGCCTCAGAAGTTGCGGTGTCCATTGCCTGACCAACTTTATAGTCAAGCTCACTTGCTGTTGCAGTTGGGTTCAGGAGACCTGGGTTATTTTGTGATCCACCAGCTGCGGGAGGAGCATCGGCAGTAGTACCCATACCAACAGAAGCACCGGATCCTGCTTCTCTGGTGTACTGTCCAAGAGGACCATTGAATCCAGAATCTTGTCCGGAGAAAGATGTATCTGGCTCATTGAACAGAGCTTCTGCACCGTTCTGGTCATTGTAACGTGATCTCATTGCGAAGATGAGTCCTGTTGGTCCGTTCATTGGTTGAACGCCAGCAAGATCATATGCAACAAGGTTTGGCATTGAACGTCTGATCAATGAGATCAGTACGGGATCAAAACCTGCTACTGGACCTGCAGAATCTGCAGCTCCACCGAATCCAGGACCACCAACTCCATTACCACCTACGGCGCCGGAATTTGTATTTACGGTTGGAGTTTCGGTGAGAAGACCACCAGCATTAAATGCTGATTGCTCTCTTAAAAACTTTTCTTGATTTTCTAACAGGACTGCGGTTACGGCTCTTCTGTGGGAATCATTGATTGGATCGCATCCTTCGTGATTCAGAAGAGGTGCCCACTTTTCCTGCAATCTTTCTGATTGAAACATTGCGTGTTACCTTTTACTAAAGTGCGTTTTTTGTTTGACTAATATTGAATTCAGTTTTTTGCAACTGATGAAAGAGTTCTCAGATATGATTCCATTGTTTGTGAATGGAATTCGGGAACGATTTCTGTACCCTCTGAAAGAGTTTCAGTTGTTGCCGATGGAGATACTACTCTTGAAGGAAAATATGATTCCTTCAATGTCTCCAATTTTTCACGATATTCTTCTTCACTTTCAAACTCAACACTTTCGGAAAGTGAAGCGAGCTTTTCCTTCTGAGAAAGTGCAAGACCCTCAGCTACATTATCAAAGATTCCTACTGCAACCGACTCTGCGAGACGCTTGTTTAAGGAGATATTTTTCTCAATTTGCTCGTTGAGTTTTGTCTCCATGTCATCAAGTTTTTCTACCATACTCTCAAGTACATCATATTTCTCTTCAGGGATTTCTACATAATGTTCTTCAAAAAGATTCCTCATTCCTTGAATGAAGGATTCTGTCATTTCTGTTCTAAGTCCTTGCTCAACTGCAAGGGCATTTTCTTCTAACCATTCTTGAGCAACGTACTCAAGATAAGCATCTGTTCTTTCTTCAAGAACAGACTTAATCTCGGCAACTTCTTCTACCAATCTTTCTTCATAATGTGCCTCAAGAGATTCACGAATCTCTGAAACTTTAGAACGAAGTGCTGCCTCAAAAATGATTTTTGCTTTTTCTTGGAATTCTTCAGAGAGTTCCTCACCTTCAAGGAGAGCATTAACATCTTCTTCGATGTCAAACTCTTCCTTCTTCATTTCATCTTCATCATCTTCTTCATCATCTTCTTTCTTGGACTTCTTCTTAGATTCTTTTGAATCTTCCTTCTCATCCTCTTTTGAATCTTCTTCCTCTTCTGCTTCTGCAATTACTTCATCATACTCATCTTCCAGTTCTTCCTCTTCTTTGACTGGATTTGCCATCTTCTTCATGGACTCACCAGCACTACGAGAAACTGTAGAACCTCCTGTTGTTGCATAGGCAGGAGCTTTCTTCATACCTTCAGCAGATTTTGCACCCTTTCCAACTACATCGCTTACTTTTTTAATTGGTGATGCAGCATCTCCAAGTTTTGCTGGTCCATTTGCATCATTTGTGTAATTGTCTGGTGTTGGTCCACCAAGATCCGTCCAACTTGTTGATTGACCATCAGGAATACCTGTGGTCAATTTGTGCATTGGCTCTGCTGCTTTTGAACCGGCATTGATAGCAGTTTTGGATTGTGTAGTGCCTGCTTCCATTTCCTGTAAATTTTTACCACGGGACATTTGAACTCTCCGTTAAACTATATTAGTAAATAACTATATTTATTTATAAATTAATTAATTACAACGAATTTAAAAACTCGTTGAAAAGATTAAGTTTATGCTCTTCAAGAGCACGTTGACTTACAAATCTTTCGACTTTGGATTGTAAAATGTGAACTTTTTGTTCTAAAACGCCATTATTCCAAATCCATTCAACACCTTCCATGATCCCGTTTACGAATGCATCGGGAGCTGAAGGATCTGCAACAATATCTGCTGCAGTTGCTAACATAAAGTCATCATTAACAACTTTTACTCCATTTCTTTCGACGAGAGAACCAACTCCTCTTGAAGAAACCCCGAGTTTTACACCTTCACCAATGAGTGATGATGCAATTTTTCCCATTGGAGTATCAAGAATTTTTGCTTTTCCTACAAAATTATTTCCATCTTCTTTTAAAGATGTAATCATATGTGAAACCCTATCCAGGTTTACTGTTGGACCATCTGGATGTCCGAGTTCACCAAGAGCTCGTCCTTTTTGAATATAATTTTCATTGTATCTTTGTACTTCTCTTTGCAGAGTTTCCATTGGATACATACGACCATTACGGTTCTTTATATTAGCTTGAAGAAAAGTCCCTTCAATATGAAGAGATTTTTTGCCATCCTTACCTTCAGTAATAAAATTTACTGATTCTATTTCTTCTGTGATTAGTTTCATGAGATTAGTTAGTAAATCCTACTTGTGATCCCTTCACTGCAGCATTTGCAGCAAGAATGCAATGGGATGATTGCTTTTGTAAATATTCTGTAGTTCCTCTCATAAGAGTAAAAGACCCAATTCCTGGACCACTTTGAGATTCAACAACAGTCACCAGATAATCATCGGTGGTAGAAGTGTTAACTAATCTAACAACAGTTGCCGCACTAAAACTGGTTGCAGTTCCAGTTGAAGTTGGTAAAGCTGCTTCTGACCCAAGTATTTTGATTCTATACGACATTATTATATAAGATAATATTTATATTAATATTTATCAATCGTTGGAATTAAAGAAACTTGCTGCAATTTCTGGCTTTACAGAATCTACTTTTTCTGCAGCTTTTGCAAAAAGAAGGTCTTTAATTTTATCACTAACTTGCGATGGTGATTCATCTGAAACAATTAAGTCAATAAGTTCTTCCATAGTTTTTTCTATTATTTTTTGCTATTTATACCATTCACTGGTTTTGTTGTTGGAGGTTCTGCAACTTTTGCACTAAAATCTGGAGGTGTAGAATCCAAAGGGACTGTTCCAGAAGCACCATTAATTGCATCACCTCCAGTAGGAAGAGGTAATCCAGTTTCTGGATCAATTGGTGCATTTGGATCTGGTATTTTTCCAGATTTAATTTCTTTTTTAATTTTTTGATCTTCTTCTATAATTTCTTGATCTGTTTGATGAAGAATCTTACTTCTGACATATTCTTGAGAAAAATATTTGCCAATATAAGGTTCTGCAGTTGCAGCAAGATTTAATCTTTCCGTCATAAGTTCTGCATCCTTAAGTTCAGAGAAGTGATTATCATAAAGAAAATCATATTGTATATGTTGGGACATTTCTTCCCAATCTTCAGGAGTGATAATGTTCTTAAGAACTAATTGTGTTTTTAATAAATCGTGAAAAAGATTTGAAAATCTTTTTCTAAGACGACCTACAAATTTAGTAAATTTAAGTTCATCCCTTAAAATTTCTGAAGATCTTCCAAGATTGAATCCACCTTCACCTTCCATTCTTGAGGGAGGAACATTTAATGATCTATAAAGTTTTGCTTGAAAATATTTAATATCTGTAATTTCTCCTAAATTTTGTCCACCAGGAAGAGTTGTAATTTCAGTTCCACGACCACCTTCTCTACGAGGTAACCAGAAGTCCTCAAGCATACTCATGAATTTTTTATCGTCACGAATTTCTCCGGTGTTTGCATCGTACACCATTTTATTTCTATAACGCATCATTACATCACGAAGGTATTGCTCGGCTTTCATTTTAGGAAGATTTCCCACATCGATGTAAAAAATTCTTCTTTCTGGCGCTCTTGATAATCTATAAATGACAAGAGAATCCTCAATCATGCGAAGTTGATTGAGAGATTTAATTGCTTTATTCAGATAAGACAAAACAATTTTTTTATTTCTATCTACTAATCCTGAAGTACAATAAGCTACAGCATCTCTAGCAATCTTTATTCCAGATTTTGATGCTGAATGCATGTCCATTATTGTGGCATTTCTTCCAGCAGTCCCTTGTCCGGGAGTATATAAAAAATATTCATAAATTTCCGGAAAAGGATAATTTAATGGATTCTCTTCTTTTCCTGGTGTATTAGTTGGTATAGATGCTCCAGAAGCATCTCTTTTCTTTTTTTCCTTTCTAACATAACGAATATTCATGGGATCAATATATCTTAACTCTTGAATCCCATCTTGTGGTCTTTTAAAATCAATTACTTTATGGTAAAAGATTCTTCCATCTACATACCAACTTCTATAAATCTCATGACACTTCTTATCAAAATCCAATAAATTTAAAATATGTTTAAATTCTTCTCTAATTTTAGTTTTAATTCCATCACTTGCTTTCAAATTTGATAATTCAATTTGAACTGGCGCATCATTAGAATCTGAAACAATAGCTTCATTAACAATATCTTCAATGGCACTATCCACCTCTGGATGAAGTGCCATCTCTCTATATCTTTTAATTAATTCAAATTCATTTCTATATACGCCTTCAATATCTACATAAGAACCAAAAAATCCAGACGTTAAATAATGATCAACCCCATCCTCGTTGTTGACGGGGACGGGGGATAATGCAGATTTTGGTAATTTATTATCGTCTTCAATAGAAAATCCGAACAATTTAGTCATTATTAAATATTTTTAGAATTTTCTACTATTTATTCAACTAAATTACACTACTCTATTGTTAGGAGCTTCTCCACCAACTGTTTCATTTGGTGCGTCAGCATCGTCAATTTCAAACCAGTTGACTTGGAATTCAACTGTGAATTCTTCAATTGTGTCGCCAGTGTCATATGACAAGTCAATCTGAGAAACATTGGTTGGGAAGATGTCGTGCATCTTATATGCTCTCAGAACTGGTGGATTATATGCACCATTATTTGGTGGAGCATCATTTCCAAGGAAAGAAGTTGAAGTGATAACTTCAGTACCATTTCTTGAATTTGATCTTCCAAGTTGTCTTACGATTGCATCAGTCATGTAGGACTGTGGATTTACAGCACCAGAAGCATTATCGAGCTTAGAAATGTGGTTCATCCACTGTTCAAATGCATGTCTGAGGTTGAAGTCCTCATCGTTGATGATGGTAACTGTCCAGGTGTCAAATGTTCTGTCACCAGCAACTTTCAAGATACGTCCTCTAAAAGGAACGTCAATTGGTGCTACGTTTGATGCAGGCAGAGCTGCTGATTTGCACAAGAAGTTGAAGTCGGTAACATCATTATTTCCCCAATATTCGGTGATATTTGTTGGGAAACTTGGGATGGTTACTTCAAACAGATTTGGTCTTGCACCGCCACCACGCAATCTATTTTTAAATTGCGAGATATTCTTTAATTCTGGTCTATTAGCATTTGCAAAAGCTGCCATTGTTAGGTCCTCCGTTGTTTGTTATTATTTGGTTACATTAATTAAACAGTTCCGGCAACTTCACCGAAGCTTACTCCAGTTCTTGTCGCAACGAAGGTCAAGGTTACATAATTAATTGACTTAGTTGGCTTGAGGTAAATGTCAGCTCTAAATTCATTATTATCAATGAGGTCTGGAGTGTTGTTTGATTCATCGCAAACAATTAAATAACCATAGAGTCCTCTCTTAGCTTGAATTTCGGCAAGGAAAGGATCAACGAGAGATACAAAGTTTGCTCTAGTAATGTTATCGTTGATTTCAAAGAGTTGTGCATCTGCAAGTTTTTGCAGTGATTGCTCAACATAGAGGAACAATCTTCTAACATTAATTCTATCGAATGCAGAAGCATATCCAAGAGCAGTTTTATCTCCGAAGAGAAGAGTTCCAAGTCCAGGTTGAGTGATGATTGGATTTACTCTTGCTGTGTACAGAGAATCTCTTTGTGCCTTATTTGGATTGTATGCAAGTTTAACTGCGTTGTTCAGAATTCCTCTTTGCTGTCCAGCAGGTGAATACCATGGATATGCTTCAAGAGATGTTCTAACCATCAGACCAGCAACGTCTCCGTTACATGGAATGTATCTGAATGCATTGTTGAATCTATCATACATGTACTTGTATCCACTATCAAATACTGCATAAGAAGAGGATGCAAGAGTGCTGAAGAACTCTACAACGTTATCCGTAATGTCATCAGTGCTAACGAATCCGAGTCCATCACCAAGAACATCTGTTCTGTGTGGTGAGATGCAAGCAATGCAATCTCCTCTGTCTTCGGCAATAGCAATCAGGTTTTGTGCTTTTGCTTGTGACTCTTCCTTATCTTCAAGTCCTGGTCCCATCAGCAAGAAGTCGATTGCAATTTCGTCCTTATCAGCAAAGTAATCATATGCATTAAGAACTTGTCCCAATGTTGCCTTCAAACTTCCTGTTGTGCTTGTTGATGCCAAACTTACAGTTGCAGCATTATTTACCGCAACAATTTGAGCTTGTACTACTGGATCAGCAGATGATGGAGGAAGTTCTGGAGTATAATCCTTACCCCCAGTTAACTTATAAAGTTTTGGTCCAACGACTGCAAAAGTTCTTTCTTTTCCTTCTTGGAACCAAAGTCCATCTGCAGCTGGAACTGGAATCCAGGTGTAAGTTCCATCAGCATTTACTACAAATCCTGAAGCATAAGTTACTTCATTATTTGAAATATCTGATGGGTTTGCACCAGCAAAGATATACTCAGAGTAAACTGCAAGATAATCTTTGTAGAATAATCTTTGTGGGGGATTTATTGCAGAAATTGCATCAAGTGACTTGGAAAGTGATGTGTGCTTCTCAAGAAGATTTCCCTTAATTCCACTTACTGTTCCGAGATCATCGAAAATTGCAATGTGGAGGGCATCATTTCTTCCCTTTCTATCAGCAACCCACTGGTTGGTTGTTGGCTTCTGTGCGATTGACTTCCAAGAAACTGAACCAGTTTCAAGAGCAATAAATTGCTCATTATACCAGTCCTTAATATCACTTCCTTGATCCAATGTTACCGTAGCAACTCCAACACCAGAGGTGTTGCGAACTACAATTTGGTTTCCTGGTTTAAATGATGCGTGTCTTGATCTGTTCTTATATTCGATTGGTGTCTCTGCTCCATCCGAATCAACTTTTGATGTAATTTTAACGTCAATTGTACCAAGAGTTGCATCTTTACCAGTAACGATTGCTTTCAGATAACCGTTTTCGGTAAAGAATCCACCGCCCTGATCATTTCTTCCAGTTCTTCTAACTGGTCTTCTAACTTGATCGATTGATACAGTAACACCAAATCCAACTTGAGCAGCAGTTGCAGCAACTCCACCTACATTGAGAATTTGGTCTGCCTTGTCGTCAATTAAAGCAATAGTTAAATTATTAGACCATGTTCCTGGATTCTTTCCAGCAAACATATACGGGATTACATCACCTTCTGTTCCAGCATAGTCATTGAGATTTTTAATCTTTAAATCTGGATCAGCAACGACGGAATCTGCAGCATCTTGAATTCCATCTACAATAATTCTGATTGGATTATCATTTGCAGTATTTCCTAAAATACCATCATTAATGTAGATAATGTCATTAGATTCGTATCCTGAACCTCCATTAATTACACTTAAAGAAACAATTTCTCCAGTGGTTCCAATTCCAACAGAAATAATTGCACCAGATCCTGGAGATGAAGTTCCATCACTAGAAGAAACGGTAAAACCGTATCCTACTGCAGCAGTTGATGCTAACAGTGATGCAGCGTTTAATTGTGATAATTGATAAACACCTTCTGTTCTTGCACTGTCTGCAACATATTCTGTAGGACCACTTCCATATGCCGCAGTAATGGAGGTGAGTTCATCTTCTTGAGCGGTTCTTGTGCTGGAGTTTACAATTGTCTCTCCATCTGTTCTCACAACTTTAACTATTCCACCGTATGAGAGGAATGAGGATGCGGTCATCCAATACTCATACTGACCATCAGTACTTTGGGGTTTTCCAAAAACCCGAATTAACTCTTCTTCTGTTTCAATAGTAACAGGATCTTCTACCGGACCTTTTACAAATGGTCCAGCAATAGCTCCGATGTTATCTACGATGTTGTCGATCCTTCCTACCGTTAAATCAACTTCCCTGATTAATACACCAGGAGATAATTGAGGAGTCGCCATGTTTTTCTCCTAAGACTCAGTTTATCTAAAAAATATTTATTAAAATAATGTTTTTCAGAATGATCAACTTATATAATCCCACATATATTCCATACCACCATATTCATCAACGTGCCATCTATCCCCTTGCTTGTCTACAAAAGAGTGTTCCTCGCTTATTCCATCAGTAATAAACCCAAATGGAGACATGTCTTGCTCTATTTGATTTTTTTGTTCTTCGTATAATCTTTTTCTAATATCTTGGTCCGTTAGTTCTCTAAAATAATCTTGTTGTATTAACCAAGAATAAATTACAAGGCACATCACAAGATCATCGTTCCTTCCTTCTTCGGCTTCAAATGAATTATTTTTTTGTATGAATGTAGTCAGTTCCGAAATAGTATCAAAATCAGAAATTAAAAGTTTGTCTTCTTCAATCAATGCTTTTAAATTTAAACATCCAACTTTTTTGGTTGCTTTAGACATCTTAACTCCCAACTGACACTTTTTGCCAGAAAATCCTTGACCTAAAACTTGACCAGCTCTTCCTCTCATTGATGACATAAGAACATTTTCATATTCAAGGTCATAATGAAGGCCTGCCGCCACTTGATCTCCAACATCGTTTACTTCACATAAAACATAAGCTTTGTTGTAATTTACGGCAACTTCTTTTATTGTCTGTGGAAATACAATTGGTCTTATTTGATTATTTTTATATTTTGCTACCAATCTGTGCGGAAATTGTGATATGTCTATAACTGTAAAAGCGGAATAATCTTTTTCAACACCTCTTGCAACATCGACTGTTATTACATAACTATGATCTTCTTGTGGATATTCATATACATCCAATCCATTATGAGATTTTGATGGAGTGTCAAATGCAAGTGTATTTAATTTTGCTCCAGATATTAAAGTATCTGTTGATCCAAGAAACTGACATTCAAATTCTTGTCTCCACTGAGATTCTGAAGTATTTGCAATTGTAGTTGCTTTAAACTTTTCATCTCTACCAGGAACATCAGTCCAATGGACATCTGTGGGAACGTAACTATTTTTTTGCTTTTGTGCATCATCCCAAAGTTTATAAAAATGATTCATTCCAAATGGAGTAGAAACAATTATAACTTTTGATGATTGTCCAGAAGTTATTGTTGGATATACTGAACTGAAAAAATTATCAGCAACAGTATTTGGAACGAACGCAAATTCGTCTAAAAAGATAATATTGAAAGTGCTTCCTCTGACAGATGATGCAGATGTTGAGGCAGCAAAAATCCTTGATTTATTTTCTAATTCTAAAGAACCTTTATTCCAAGATAAAACTCCCTGCTGTAACCATTTTGGAAGATTTTCATATCCTGTTTGTAATCTTTGAAGAAGATCCCTTGCAGTATTTGCTTTGTTTGCAAGAATTGCTATATTTACATTGTCATTAAAAATGGCATAATGCAATAAAAATGCACAAACTGTGGTGGACTTTCCAGATTGACGAGGAAGTTTACATATATTAAAACGGTTATCATGAAACCGCCTAATCATTTTCTTTTGAAAGGGATACATTTTGAAAGGTTGTAATCCTTTATCAATAGTTACAATTTGCACATAATTTTCGGCAAAATATAGAGGATCATCATAACATTTTATGATTTCATCAATTTGCTCTTGAGTATATTCAATTGATATATTTGCTTTTTTTAGTAACGGATTACCAAGATAATGTTCATCATTACTCATAAACTACCTACCATTTAACTTTATCTGCCCAATAAGCCGCACTCATTTTTCCTTTTGCAATATTTTTCGCATGTCTCGATTTAAATCTTTCACGACGATTTGCATATTCGTCAGATTCACCTTTTTTCTTAGGTGATCCTTTTACTCCAAGTTGACCAAATCGTATAAGTTTCTCTTTACCATTTGCACATGCTTTTACTACATGTGACTTGCCTTGTTCACCAGAACCATGTGCTTGTGATTTTGGTTTATTGCAAGGCATCTCGGACTTTTTTGCTTCCTCTATTTCAACCCCCTCTCCAACTACTTTATTATTTAAAAGATAGTTTTTTGATGGAGTATTGGAAATTTGAATAAATGGCTCACCTGGATTTAATTCTGCAATTTTATATGCCACTACTCTTGAGTTTGGATATATTTTCTGAACTTCAAATGATACTTCTTCTCTTGATGGAAATTTTGATTGAGGGAAGAACATTTGAACATAATAATATTTTCCTCGCCATGATAAAGTCACAGCAACAATATTTCCAGATTGTGCTTTTATTCTTGTTGCCTCTGTCACGCTTTTTTTGGATTCTACCTTTTTCAATTTTGTATAATAATCCGGAACTTCATCTAAATGTTGAAGTGCTGTAATTCTAGCTGAAGTTTTATTGGAAGTATGTTCTCCTTCAACCTTTATTCCAATTTCAAGTTGTTTTTTTATTGATTCTGGAGAAACTTTGTGCTTTTTTGCAATTTCTTCTGGGGATTTGTATGGTTGAACTGGACCTTTTGGATCCTTTTCCTCACTTACAGGACATGCCTTTTTCCCATGAACGGAACATGATTCACCTTCTTTTGTGTGGGAACATTTTTCTCCGGATTTAGTCCCATCAACATTTTTGCCAATTCCAACTTCAGTTGGTTTTTTTGATTGTCCTGGAACATCAAATCCCTTTGGCATTGGTTTGCATTTTTTATCTGTATTGCACCAATACATTCCTTTACCGCACTTCTCTTCGCCAAGAATTTTTTCTACTAAAGATACTTCTTCTTTTTTTACTGACGGTAAAGATACAGATGCTGCCTTTTTCTTTTGAAGTTCTACTGCCTTTGATCCAAGTTGTTTTGCCGCATCCGGTGTCAATGCACCAGCACCAGAAGATTTTTTAATTGCAAAACTTGGATCTTTTCCCTCTTCAATTCCTTCATCACTTTGAAGATACTCTGCTGCCGTATCAATAAAATCTGCTGCTCTTGTAATTTTTGATTGAACCCAAGCGGGAAGTTGGTGATCTGATGTTTTTATTACTGTACGAAGTTTTTGAATAGATCTTTCAATTTGATCTAATTCAACTCTTGCCATATACCCTTCATCATCCTTCTTTTTGCCAGAAGCAACTTCTTTATGATCTTCGTTTAACATTTCTATTAAAAAATCTATATAATTTATTTAGCGTCTCCCTCACTTTTCTGCGATTTGATAAATTTAGTAAGTTCTGCTGTCGATCCAATAAATAACGAATTATTTACAGTAGATGGTCCTTTTATTTCCCTTACTTCTTCTATATCTTTTAATTTTTTTTGCAAATCTAAAAGTTTTTCGGTAGCATCGGCAACATTTTTAATTAATTGACCAGTTACTTCATAAGCTCTTGGAGATTCAGTTTCTCTTGCCAATTCCAGTGCTCCATTAATTGCATCTTGACCTTTTTCTATGATAGAATATATGTTGGATCTACTATATTTGTAATCTTTTTCTATATCTCTTTTTATATCTAAATCACTTGAAGAATCGATAGATTTAATATCTACAGTTTTTTGAATTGCAGTAATATCAGAATCTTCGATATTAAAAATAGAATCTAAATTATTATTTTTCATAAGAATTAAAATAACTTCCCATCAAAACCAAAATCATCTCCCGGTTGAATTAAATCATTGTCAGCCTGAACAACCTTTTCTACTCCAGTTCCAGAAACATGATCTGTTGCTTTTGTTTTATAACTTCCTCTTACAACGGTAACAGTTTTTTTGTTTGAATCGATATAAGTGACTTTTAAAGATTCAGAATTTATTGTTATTATTGATCCGACAGAAATATTACTAATTTCATTTAAACTCAACACGGTATCACTTCTTAAAACATCTTTTGTTAGATATGCAACTACTGTATCACTGTAACTCTTTGTTGCAGTTGGAGTAACTGAATATGTTGCGTCTCTTGTTATAGCATCTGGATTATCTGACGTAGTTCCAGCAACAAATCCAATTGTACTTTTTCTAATAATACCATCAGTAATTTTCTTAGTAGGACCAAATAGATATGTTTTTGCAGTAAATTTAATAGTATATATTAAAGCTCTTCTTGTTTCAAAATTTCCCTCATAATCATCTTGCATTGTTATTCCTTCTATTTGAAAAGGAATGTCTTTCTTCTCACCAATTTCTTTTTGCAAATCTATTGTAAGAGTGTATGCTGGTTGAAAATACGGAAGTATTTGTTCTATAATTTGGAGAGCATCATCGTTTATCTTTGTCATTATATTTAACTCAAATGCCATATTATATGGAACGGGAATAAATGTTTTAATCACAGAATTTGGATTATCTTTATCTTTAACAGTAAAATATTCTGTCGTGGTTAATTTTCTATCTTGATCATAAGTTAATCCATTAAATTCAAATGACATCCTTGGCAATGTAATTTGAACTGGATTATTAAGATCTTTTGGAGCTTCATTTAATCTTGCTAAAAACTTTTGTTTTGGTCCATAAGCAATAGGAACTTTGACAACAGATGTAACTATCCCTTCTGCATTTGTTTTTCTTAATTCGATACTATTAAATAAAGTTCCAAATCCTATTACAACTTTTCTAAAAATTTCAAAGTAAAAATATTCAAACATTTCCCTTTACCTATGGTGTTCCAAATGGATTTTGCTCTGAAAAATCTATTATTAAATTTGCTTCTTGTTGAATGTTTTTGTTGTCGGCAAAAACGTCTTCCTTATTATCTTTAAATTGATCTTGTGGGTCTGCAAGATTATCAGTATTTATAATTCTAACAGTATATCTAGCTCCAGATTCCTGACCAACGAGAACATCACCGTCTATAAATTTCCCATTAAGATTGCCAACTTCAAGAAGATAATTATTAATATTCCATCTCTTTACTCTTGCAGTTGTACTACTAATTGTTCCAACAACAACTTCATTAAAATCATATGTACCAGTTCCGCCAGCAGATGGTGATCCAATAATTATTTGCGGTGTTGTTGAATATCCAGCTCCGGCATTAGTGATATAGATTCCTTCTATAGATCCACTTGGAGTCAATCTTACCGTTGCTGCCGCAGATACTGTGGTTCCTCCTCCAACAAAGGTTATAGAGGGTCTTACGGAGTATCCAGACCCCGCATTTGATAATGTTATTATTCCAATAATACCATCCTTTAAATATGCTTTTGCCGTAGCACTTTCACCGCCACCATCAAGAATTGAAACTGATGGAGTTTGTGTATATCCATATCCGGGATTTATTAAATCAACCCTAACAACCTTAGATTTATTAGTGTCCATCTCACAAAAATCTGGCAGGTTTTTTTCAAGAACTGCTGTCGCAATTCCAGTTCTTCCTGCTGGAATAAATGTTGGATATCCCGTTCCTGGGAATGCAGAAGATATAGCCACTGTTGGGACAGATGTATAACCCCTACCCATATTAGTGACTTCAATATATTGAATTCCATCATTTACAATTGATGTGTATGCAGTTGCCGTCACTGCAATTCCAATCATTTGTAAAGTTTGGATGTATCCAGCATCTATCAAATTATCATCAATTTCGTCAATACTTGTATCAACAACTTCTCCTTGCTCATATCTGTAAAGTTCACACTTTAATTCATAAGTGTAATTTCCTTTTAATGGATAGAAAGGTTGTTCGTGCTCTACAAATTTTATTTCAAATAACCTATCTCCCAATGGGAACCAAATTAAATCTCCTTCCTTAGGTCTATCCGGTAGTTTAATATTTGGAAGTTGTTTTATTAATGGAACTATGTACGTTTCAAATCTTTCCCTTGATATGGTTAAAGTGAGATCATCCATATCTTGGAGACCAAATTTTGATAAAATGGTTCCTTGTCCTCCATACCCTTCATAGTCATTTACATATGCTTCTAATGGGTATGCGTTTTCAAATTCTGATTCTACTACTTCTTTAATTATTGTATTTTCTTTTTTAAATATTCTTGGAATATAATATACTTCAACGCCATACATTCTCAACTGTTCGTTGATTAAATCTTGAACAAGTCCTTGCTCTGCTTTAGTTCCGTTGAGAAAAAATGGATTTAACATATTATCCTATCATGTCTAATGGTGGTAATTCATAGGTAGAAGACATTTTTTCAATTAAAGTGTCTATTTCTCTTTGTGCATCATCATACATTTGTCTCCCATTAAATTCTATACCTCCAGGAAGTTTAACTCCTTGGAATTTAATTAAATTCTGACCCCACTGCTTTTTAATCAATGATGTTGTATACATCTTTAAGAATGAATCATTCCAAACTCTTGAATAATCATTTGGATCTAATAATCGATCACAATCAATTACTAAATATTGCCCAACTGATAATGACGACCAATCAATATCCAAATAAAGCCTATCTTGTCTCTTATTGAATCTTATTTGTTTTTGAGTAGAAAGTAGCCAGTCGATATCTTCCAAATAAGTTTTTACCATCGAATAGGTTAATAAATCAACGGAACTCCAATAATAAACATCATTTAAAAATAGTTGATATTTTAAACTAAACATTCCGCTTGCAACGGAATTGGAACCTTCAAATGAAAATATTTTTCTTATTCCTAAAATGTGAGGTGGTATTGGAATATAATTTCCGGTCTCATAAAAATTAAAAGAAGTTGTTCCAATTCCAGGTATATTTGTTGATGTAGTCATTGTGCTGACACCAACTCCATTTGGGTTTTTTGCTCTTCCCCTATCAATATCTTGTTGAGTTATTTTATATTTTAAAAATGTTTGAAATGAACCATCAAAGCATCGTTCTTGATACAGTTGTAAGGCATCATCAACCAAATCCTCAATTTGCTCTTCGGCAACGTTAATTTCCAAAACAGGCGCACCAAGTTTTCGTAAACAATAATCTATAAATTCTTGTCTAGTAGATGGTTGTGCCATAAAAATACTCTTTATTAATATCTATATTATTTTGATAACAAAGATTTTAATAAATCTTTTATCTCATTAATGTCATCTTTTATTTCATTGAGATCATTTTCAAGAGTTTCTACACGTTTTAATTCTTTGGATTTTTGTTTATATGCCTCAATATAAGCATTATATGATTGAACGTCAGTATTTACGATTCCATTTGTATAAGAATCTCTCACCAAATTGTCTTTTCCATGAACTGGAATATATCTATCATCCATAATTTATATCTGCGGTTTAAGAGTTGCAATTGCTCTTAATGATTTGATCAACGGTGGCTTTGCTTGATTTTTTGAAGCCATGATAATTTTGATTGCATAAGCATTAAACTCTGGGAGATTATCTACAGTATACTCAAGTTCGTCAAAAACTTCCTCAGATGTTGAAACTATTTTTCTATCTGAAGATCCATCATTTCTTGATGGATCAATAACACGTTTTACTCCCAAAGAATCAACTTGATAATTTGAATATCCGGGGAATAATTCAAAATTACTTACATCTGAATTTGAGTCGGTTCTTATCAATTTATATAAAACTCTAATATCACTATCCTCATTAGTAAATCCTTTCATTAAAACTTTTAATGAATTTGCTGGAAGTTTTAAAGATATTGGTTTTGAGATATAAACGCATTCATGCTCATCATTTGAACCTCTTACGTATTCAACATCTGCAAAAGTAGAATTTTCTTTTACTCCAGCTGGAGCATTAATTATATTAGAGGTTAAAATTATCGAAGTTGTTACATCATCTATTACTGGAGAAACTCTACTATCGTTTGTAGTCATATTCAACTCTATGGTCAAACTTCTATTTCCAGGAGAACCCTCTATCAATCTCGATTCATTAACAGCAGATGCCACCAATCTTGGGGAATCAAATTGCTTTGTAGTTTCTAAAGAAATATCATCATATCCTTGATCTTCATACGAAGTTTCATCTCCATCAATACTTGTTCCACTAAAAGTTCTAACTCTTGCGGATAAAGATGTCTCACTTGGAACTATTGTTGCAAAGTTGGGAGTAATTAATTCAAATGGAATGTTATTTGATACCAAAGTTCCAGATTCTCCAACCGACTTGGTATTTTTGAAATTGATTGCACTTCCTCTAGAAAATCCTATTGGATTTGATTCAAAATCATCACTTCCTGATTCAATTTTTACATGGAAAGAATTGAATGTTGTTGGGTGAATTTCTTCATCTACTGCTAGTAATGAATGAACCTTGTTGATTCTTCTTAAAGAAATTCCATTAAGTTCATATTTGTATACTAAAATTCCAGAATCATAAGCTTGAGATTCTGATCCATCAATACCTCTCTGAATACTTTGAGAAAGACCTCCGAGAGTAGTTGAATTGGAAACAGTAGTATAACCAACAACCTCAGATCCAATTATTATATATCCTGGGTTACTTTCATCTACATTAAATCCTTCAAATTGTTCAAATCCAATTGTACTATCAACGTTTATTGATGTAGTTTCGTTAGATGATAATGGTTGAATCAACTTTGTATTTAATGAATCACGCTCTGGTCTCAAATTACTAATTCTAACGTAATTTTGACTTGAATGCATACCATGATTTAAACAATTTATTTTTAAATGCTGTCCGTCGTAATAATTATCGGAAATAATCTGTGTTGGAACTGCAAATGTTGAATTTTCCGTGCTAACTCCTACTTGAGAAGAAATTCCAACTTCATTAATATACAGAAGTTCCACTCCAACACTAAAATCAGATTCAATTACAGTAATGTTATCAAGGAACAACGTATTTTTAAATGATAAATTAGATACCGATACTTTAGCACCAAAACCAACATCTTGCCCAACATTGGGAACTAATAATGAATCGCCAATTTGATATCCAAAACCACCATTAACAATATTGACTCCAGATATTATTCCATCAGTGACAACGATATCTGCAATTGCGCCACTTCCCAATCCAGTTTCAGTAATAAGAACTTTATCTTCAAATGTATATGTTCCAGAGGCTGGAGTATATCCAGTTCCAACACTAGAAATTGTCACTCCAAGTCCTGTAGATATACTTCCACCAATTCCTATTAATTTGCCTTGAGATCTATTATTTTGATAAATTGTTACTCCCGGAACAACATTTGATTTAGGTTCTATATTTGTCTTTAATGCAAGTTTTTTAGATAATAATTGAATTTGATTTTCACCCAAAACACTAACTTTATTATTCTTTAAAGACAGAACCGGATTAAAATATCTAACAACACCTTGATTTGCAAAATCTGCTCTATAAATTTTATACTTTAAATCTTGCAATTGAGATGGAGTCCAGGTAGTGCCATTTTGTGATTTAAACAAACTTCCTAAAGTTGGTTGTGATCCAACTTTTATGTTGGTTAATATATCATTTTCACCCAATTGGGCAATAAAAACTCTATAGTTTGCACTATTGGATAAAAGAACAATTGCATATTCTGCAGTTTGCTCACTTGCAATAGGGGCTCCTCTAACTTCTTGTGGCTTAGGTCCAGGTAAATATACTGGTGAACTAAATCTAAATCTGGTTGGAAGTATTCCATTAGTAGAAACATTTATTTCATCTGGAACCAAAGTAACTTCAGAAAATGGAATAACAACATTACTTGGAACTCCAGCAATCATTGTGCGAATTTGAAGAGTAACTGGAATACTATCATCTACAGATTCAAAATAAACATCAACTCCAGTTAAGAATATTCCAGTTTCGTCTGGAACATAGAATGACTGCGCTAATGGATCCCTAACCTCCCATCTGTTGACAAAATTAGTTTGGGTAGTTGATTGAGTTACTGTGGTAGTATTTGTAGTCGTATTTGTTATTACTGTAGTATTGACATTTCTTGATGGAGTTATATTATAATTCCTTGTAGTCAATATTGTTTTTTCAGTTACATTAGTATTTGCAGTTGATGTAAAATCTTTTTCTGCGGAGCTTTCATTTATAACATTTTTATCATTTGAAGATACTGATGCAAGAGAAGGAACATCAATAATGGTGAATGTGTTTTCTCCATTAATCCATTTTGGATTTCCTGGTATTTTCGGATCTGGAATGAACAAAGATCCAATCAATCTACCAACATTATCTGAAATTAATCTATTAGTTTTAACTCTTGCAACTGCTCCAGATGTTTTTCCAATAATTTTCATATCCACAGAAATTTGACCATAATAATCTACTTCACTGCTCAACTCTAAAGATCTTGTATCTACGTTTAAATAACTTGAAGATTCTGTGTAATTATCTGGGGGTGATTGTTGTGTATATGGTATAAGATTGAATTTTTCTACTGGCGATGCAAATGGTCCAGATTTATGATTTGGCTTACAAACTCTAAATCTAATTTTACTGGCAGTAAAATGAGGATCAGTTTCTACCGTCTCTCCAATTTCAAACCTTCCAGATATCATATCAATTTCCAATAATTTTGGAATAATATATGAACTTACATCAATACCTTCAAAAAATGAGTAAAATCTTGTTCTTGGTCTTAATCCCTTAACATCAAATTCTATATTTCTTGATCTTAAATATCTTATAGGTTCAGTAAAGTTTGAAACTGATTCTGAAACTGAATCTTCTCCTACTGTTATATCTGGTGGTATAGTAGTTGTTGTTGTATTGCTGACTGTCTGAACTGATGTGGTTGTTGAAGAATCTGTAGTGGTTGTTGTAAAGTTTGGAGAAAATTCCAAGAAAATTGCTTGATTTACTCCACTACTTTGAACTTGAGTGATGTAACTATTTGCAATATCTTCTGGCAATACGGACCTTAAATAATTTTGGTCTGCAGAATCCAATCTTTTCCTAAATGCCCTGAATCTAACAACTCTTCTTCCATTGGATGTGACAATTGAACTATTTAAAGCACTACTATTTCTTGTTCTAAAACTATTCCACCATAAATTTAAAGATGCAACACTTGATCGATTAGTTATCCAAATATTATTTGCTACTCCAGTTCTAGTGTTGACGTTTTCTCTAAAAACTACCTTATTTTCTACAACGTCATTTGTTGTTGATATATTAATATCAGGAAGAGCATTTAATATATTATATTTTTCATTGGATAATCTATTAACAACCTCCCTTTCTTCTACCCAAGAATCAAGTGGTGGACGCAATTCAATTGTTCCAGTCCAGTACTTCACTAAGAATGGAGTAACACTTTCAGTTCTTGTTGCATAGGGTTGTTCAAAATATAATACATCCGAATAATTTAATGTGATCAAATCTCCGGTTTTTCTAACATTAATTGACCCCAAATTTGTAACAAAATCATGATCTTTTGATTGATCGAACTCATTTGAAATTCCTAATATAACTTCAGACCCCAACTGCATATCTAACGCAGTTGTATAATGAGTTGGTCTTAATGTTTTTAATTTTGTATCTATTGATACTTTATTATTTGGGTCTGAAAAATCTTGCAAATCCGTATTAATAAAGCTATCGGCAAAAAATCCACATTTAAATCTATCTAATCCTGTTTCTGCGTCTTTTAACGTTAAGTTTTCAGTTTGAGTTTCTAATGAATTTAAAATAGTATACTCTTCAAGTTTTCTTATTCTATCTTCTAATGAAGATATATCTTTCATAGTATATTTTTTATGTTTTGTGACATCAACTTCAATGCTATTGATATTAAAAATATATGGAGGAAGATTAATAGTTGCTACATCTAAACAATTATCTGATAAAGACGGGGCTAATGGTAAAGTTGATGGTACTCCTTGAATTACTTCAAATGAACCATTTGGCTTTAAACATATTTTATCGATTCTTCCAAGATAATGCTTATAACATACTTGTAAATTTTCTCCTGGAGCTAAGATATATTTTGAATATTGACCATCTCCAGTAAAGTTTCTCTGATTAAATTCAAAAGGTGAATATTGATTTAAAGTATATGGAGAAACTCTAGGTCTTATATCAATGTAATCCGATACTCTTGAAGAGTCGAATGTTGGAATATCATGCTTAAATCCTGATGTTGAATAACTATTGATTGTAAAAATTTCTCCAGTATCTGAAGAATCAACTGTGTAATTTTGAAATACTACTTTAATTTTTCTTTCTGGTTCGTTTGAATTTTTCTTTTTAATTATTCTTGAATAATCATAATAAGTGCTTCTTTGACCATTATCAAATGAATAATTTTGAGTGATATTTTTATCAGATTGAAAAATATCAAGTACACCCATCAACTTATTCGATTCTTTAAATACAACATTTTCACCATTTTGCAAAGGAAAAGAATTTAAATAAACATATTCAATTAAATCTGTTCCTATTTTTTTAACGACCAATCCAACAAATCCAGATTGTTCTCCTACAAATTGCTCTCCTACAATAATGTCTGAAGTATTCTGATTGACTTGAATTCTTGGCAATTGTGGATCATTTGTGCTTGTAGATTCATATATTGCTAAAACACGTATTGCATCTGGCACATTTAATGAAATTTCTTTATCTTGAACTCTAGTTCCATAAACTCTACTATAAGTCAATCCATCATCTTTTGTGCCATCACCCGTACCAGAATAATCATATTTTGAATTTGATACAGTTAAAGTTGATACTCTATTTAATTTTTTAATTTTTGAATTTGGTTTGTAGTTAATTACGGTAACTATTACATCAGCAAATCCACTTGAAGATGGAGAATTTGTCAGGTCTACAAAAGTAACTCGTTTTCCATTATTACTTACATTAAATTTATCAAATCTAATAATTTCTTTTTTCCCATTAGAATATGTAATTACATACCTATCTTCATCGAAAGATGCAAAATAAACATCAGTATCTTCTGGATTAATGTCAACATTTAATGTTCGATTGCTAAATGCAACATTAGTAAATAATCGTCTTTGAGTTAAGGTATTATTTTCCAAGTCCAAAGATGCTACGTTTGGATAGGATAATCTTGTCATAAAACTTTCACTATTTCTAGATCCATAGACAGATGGTGAAATTTTAATTATATTCGTTGAATCATAATAATCAGATGGATTTGATATATTTGTATATAAAGCACCATCAGCAACTCCAGAAACAGTTGAAATTGCTACAACTTCAATTTCTTTTCCGTTAACATTGACCTTAGAAACTTTATTATAAGTTGGTAGAGTATTAGAAACTTTAAATGGATTGCTATATGAAATAATGTCGCCTTCCTTCAAAAATTCTGCAAAATTAAAAAATGTTGAAGAGCTAATTGTTGAAACGCCACTTAGTCCATTTGTGATTCTAAAAATAGTTCCAGGAGGAGCTATTGATGTTACTTTTGCAAGTTCTAAATCAGCCGCAAATGTAGAAATTCCAACAACAGAATCTGAATATATTGATTTTATATCTGAAATTGAATAATCTACAACTTCCTTTAAAATTCTTGAATCATTATCCAATCCATTAAAGGTTAATAATTCTCCTTTTGTAAATCTTCCAGAAACCTGATACAACCTTATTGTTGATATACCAAGAGTTGCATCTCCATTAACTGCAGAAACGGGACCATTATAATAATTTAAAGCAGTTACTCCATTTAACCTAAAAGTATTTCCGCTTAAATTTGTTACAATAAAATTGTTATTGAACTTGATATTACTTGTATTTTCAATGTAAACTTCATCTCCAGTTTTAAAGGGATGTCCAGTTGAATTTACAGTGACTTGTGCTGTTGAATTTGTAAAGTTTCCCAATCCAATTATTGTACTTGGATCTTCAGGTGCTACTCCACCGGGCAATTGAACTGTAAATGCCGTTCCATTTGGAACAGTTGATGTGGTTGCTATTCCAAGAGAGACATCAAAATATGGAACGACTACACCAGTTGTTGAAAGTACAGTAAATGTTCCATTATTTTGATAATCTAATAATTCTTGCCCAGTGCCACTTATAAAAACTTTATCATTTACGTTAAGTCCATGTGCTACTTGACTAGCAGTAATAATAGTTGCTATTCCGGACAATGACTCCTGATCAAAATATATTGTTCCTATTCCGGTTGTTGGAAAGGTGATCGAATCTATTTCATTATCTAAAGAATAATCTAAAGAGTAACCAGAAGCGTTTGATTTCTTGCCCTCAATATAAGTTGGTCTTTTTATTGCCGCACTTTTAGTAAATGTTAATGTAGTATATGTTTGTATATCATATAATCTCAAATGCATCCTACTGGATTCATTTTCATAATTACTTTCTGGAATATAATCATATACTCTTGCAACTCCAATTGTAGTTCCAGTAGCAACTTTATTCGTTGATAATCTTGAATCCAATAAACTAACAGTAGTATCTGTTCCCAATCCAATATATGGAGATCCCAGAGTGTTATTTAAAACAAATAAATTTCCAGCATTATAAGGCAATAATTCTTTAATACACTCATTAGTTGTTCTTGGTTTTGGCGCATCTAATAATCTGGCCGAAGTTGTTTCTACCTCATAACCATTAACGTAAGCTTTTCCTGGTCCTATTTGATATACAAGATTATCTTCTGATGGGGTGTTGCCTAAAACTGTGGTTTGATTTTCAAAATATATTCCATCGGTCAAAACTCTATCATTTAAACTATCTCTAGCATAAACAGTAAATGGTTTTATATAAAAATCTCCACTTGAATCCGCTAAACTTTTTGCTACTTCATTTTTAACTACATTATATGGCTTTGTTTCATTCTTAATTGGAAATTCTGGAACTCCATTTGTAACTCTCATCAATTCTACAAAGTTATCAATTTCTACTTGATTGATATCTTTTTTACTTAGAATTAATTCAATTTTAAATCTATCTGCTCCAGGTGAAGTGTAATTTGAAAAACTTCTTGCATTGTCATATAAAGAATCGTCTTCATCCGCAGTTACAACTCTCTCTAATATATCAAATCCAATTTTATATGAAGGAGAAGATCCATATTGATCTAGAATTAAAGTTTGATTTTTTATATTTGCAAAAATTCCACGAACAAACGCAGTACCTTCACTTATTGAAACTGCCGAACCTTCTGATGAAGAATTTACTGGCAATGTATTTGCAAATCCTTGATTTTTTTGAACGGTAAATCGTAAATTTTCACCATATGAAATAGTATCTAGTAATATTAAAATTTCTCCGTCTTGAAATCTTTTTATATCAAAATTATCTCCACCACTTTCTAAGTATTTGACATATAAAGTATAATTTTTTCTTTCAGATTCTTCGTTGTTAAGTATTTGAATTATTTCTGCTGTTACTCCACTTTGAGATCCTTTTATCTTTTTAAATCTCAATGAATTAAAATATAAAGATATCGGCAATCCATTAAATGTTGGTTCAATTTCAACCGCATAAATTGGATTTTCATAAGCTAAAGTTCCAGGAATTACTATTTCACCATCCTTAAAAAATTTTTTACCCAGTTGCTCAACTTGATTTTGTAATATTGATTGCGATGTAGTTAATTCTCTAGCTTGAACTGGTAATCCAGGCTTAAAAAGAACTCTATAATACTCTTTATCTTTATCAAAATCATCAAAATAAGGAGATACGTTGAAATTAGTTTCCTGTGGCATGACTTTTTAAAATTGCAAAATAACTTTAATATCTTCTTTTTGATTTTGAGACCTAGTAATAGGTGGTCTATTATCAATATAAATCAAATCCCCAGAAAATTTTTCTACTTCGGGATTTGCTAACCCATTTACAAAAGATTGTCCAAGATAGTATGTTCTATTATTTATTGTAGTAGTTATACCCGGATTTATTGCGGTTCCAAATTGAACATCTATTGGTGCGGCATCTCCACTTTCACTTACAATATCAAGATTTCCCCCAATACTTGGAGATGATGTAAATTTTAAGACAGTATAACCATAAGTTGATGATATTTGTGATCCATCATAATCATATCCATAACTGGACCTGTCTTGCCAATATTTTAATATGCCTGTAGTTTTATCATATGATATAACCCTTCCAACAGCTGTAGAACCCAATCCAACAGTTTGGAAAATATTACTATCCGCTGAAAATGAGATGTCTTGAAATCCAGTTCCTATTTTAATGGAGGATACGGCACTTGCTTTATCTTTGGTTAAAATTTCATTTGTCCCATAAAATTTTGGATTTGCAAGTATTCCAATTTGAGATATTTCATTTCCAATTATAAAATCTGGGTCTTGTACGTCATTTTCAAATCTTGAATATATTAATAAATTAGTAGCTCCAAGCTCTCTATAAATATCGAAACCATGTCCACCTTTGGGAGGAATAACAACTTCAAATTGTGGCAATCTTGTTACTCCAGTTGTAGGAAAGGAGCTATTTTCAAGATCAATACTTGCAAATGAATATCCTTTTCCTCCATTTGCAATTGTTATACTTTCTATTCTTGAATCATTATTGACTATGATAGTTGCTTCCGCACCGTTTCCATCACCTTTTATTGGTATTCTATTATATACTTGATTTGGAATTCCTAATCCTTCTCCTCTATCTTTAATTACTATAGTTTTTAATTGACCACTTTCAGAAGCATTCTCTCTAATTGTTGCAACATCAACATTTGTACTCCAATCTCTAGGTACGGGAATATATTGTGTGGATTCAAATTTTATAACATCTGCTGGTGATATTGTATACAAATATTTCCAAATATATCCATCATCACTATTTCCAGCAGTTCTTGGCTCTAAATCTGTAAATCTTGGCTCATCCAAAGATGGTTTTCCGTTTGGATTTTCTGGATTTTCTCCATTCTCTAAACAAATATAAACTCTATAGTCACTTGTTACAACATAATAATTTGAAGCATATAAACTTGTAGATGAAGATTGATTTGATAAATTATCTCTATCTATATTATTTCTGTACCTATCGTATATTACACCAGAAATCCAATCTATTTTTCTTACAACTTGTTTGACATCACTACTATTAATTCTTTTCAATGATATCATATTATCCCAAGTCAAATTTTCTTGGTCAAAACTATCTTTTGGCGATGGTGGGTTAACATCCCAATTAGGATCATAATCAAATGGATTTGCCAATCCAACAAAAGTATAATATGAGTTTGAAGGATTAATTATATCCGACAAAAAATTCTTTGCATTCAATATTCTTAATTGATCAGTAATAATTGCTGCCATTGGTATTGTTTTTATATGTATTTATTAATTATTTTGAGTGTATCCTAATGCCTTTAATTTATTTTCTCTAATAACTGTTGCGGATGTTGAAAGACCTAAAATTCCATTCTTATAATAATTAAATTGCTTTAGTTGAGTTCTCTTTAAATCACTTATCCTTCCCCATGAAAAATCACCAATATATTGTCCATATATATAACCCGAATTTCCACCAATTGTTCCTATATTTCCTCCACTAGCAATGTCTAGACCGTTATATGAAGCAACAGGAACAACAACCCTTACAATTTCTGTTCTTCCGAGACCAACTGATAATCCTGGAACTTCAGTAATTGCTACTCCAACAGATTCTACATTATATATTCCATCCAAATAAGAACTACCAACTGAAATTACACTACTATCATTGACATCTAGAGAAGATACTCCAAAGACAGAATTTCCAATATTACTATTACTTATTTTAAAGTAATATCCTGGAAGTATTCCACTTTTATCAATTGGAATTCCATATGCAGATTCTCTAAGATATGAATTTTCTGGAATATATAATTCAAATACAAAATTTGTATTAAATCCAACTGTTGATGTTGTTCCTATTCCAGTTACCCATCCAAAATCCCCCTCATAATTGACTTGATTAATTTTTTCATATGCTATTGTTGGAGGACCAACATGAACTTTGGTAATATCAGTTGTTGTATATCCATATCCAGGATTATTTAATTGAACTGAAGAAATGGATCCAAATGAATCAATAGAGCATGTTATTTCTGCTCGATTATTTGTTGTAGTTCCAATTCCTGTAAATGATGGGTATGATACTGTTATATCAGGTGGATCGGAGTATCCGAGTCCTTTATCTATTATATTTACTGAAGAGATTCTTAAATTATTTCCTATAGAAATAGATACCTCGGCTTGTCTTATGGCATCATTTGAAACAATAACAATATTTCTTTGGGAATTTTTTAAAATTCCAATTGGTTCATATTCGTCGTCACTATCAAAAAATATTTTTACATTCTCCACAAATATTGATTCGGTACTTCCTATTCCAACACTTTTAATAATTTGTGTTTTGGGATATATTTCTGGCTCGTAAATTTCTCTCGATTTTCCTACAACATTTCCGTCAATAATTTTATCATACAATTGCTTACACCATGTAACAGGTCTTTGTAAGTTTGGATCGTTAGTAACACCAGTGTTTTGATAGACATTTGTTTCAACAATATCAGTGGCGATTATATCTGTCACTGTTCTTGATGTTTGCTGCAAAGAAAGTAAATTTGAATTTAATGTTATATTGTCTCCTATTTTTATAGTTTCAAGTATATCAACATTTCTTGTGTCAACTTCCTTAGTTCCGTAATAAAAAAGAATTACACATTTATCTCCTTGCTTTGGAGGTTCTAAAAATGTTATAATACTTCCTCCACTAAAAGTATATGATTGATTCGGTACTTGGTAAATATCATTTATGAATACAATTAAATTATATTCAAGTTCTAAAGTGGATCCCGGTCTTGCTCGTAATGTTGTTTGTAGTCCTCCCAACTTTAATGGAAACTCAACTCTCTTCCCATTAAATAATCTATCGAAACTATCAAAGACAACTAATTCACCAAAAACATAACCAGAGAATGAATCGGTAAATGTTTGGTCAATTGTTACCTGGAATTCATCAAAGGAAGAATTTCTCTCAAGATCAAAAACTGACACAACTCCAGATGTACCTATTCCCGTAGTAGTAAATGAATCATATTGAGAACCAACAACCAATGATGTTCCGTTTGAAGGTAACTTAACGGAAGTTCCAAAATTATCATTTAAATTTTTAGCATAAATTCCAGTTTGTATGCCGATGTTTACATAATCTGATCCAAGATAATTCTCAGTAATACGTTCATATAGATAAACAATTCCACTTGAATCTTCAACTCCTGGATATTCATCTTCCTTTGTTCCAATGGCTATTAATTTACCATCACTTGTCATAGAAATTGAAGATCCAAAAGCATCGTCAACATTATTTGCATACAGACCATTAAGTATTTGTATGATATAGTACTGATTTTCAATTTTTTCATAAACATATACAGTTCCGGATCTTGCCCCACCTATACCACTATTATCATTAACTGCGCCAATAGCCAATATTTTCCCATCGTCATTAATTTCAACAGAATATCCAAATAATGTCGTTTGAACTATATTATTTGGATTTGGTCCTGTTATTATCCCAACTTGAGTCCAATTTGATGATATATTTTGATATACGTACACTACTCCCTGAGATTCATCATTTGGTGCCCCACATATCAAAAATTCACCATTAGAACTCAATGCAATTGAACTACCAAAGTTATCTCCACTGTTATAAGCATAAAGTCCGGTTATAATTCCTACAGTATTAAACCCAATTGTTGGACTATTTTGTCTTTCGTAAACATATACGACTCCACTAGATGTACTTGCATTTAAACTTGGATCTTCATCTCCAATAGCAGAAACTGCTATTATATTTCCATCATAACTTGTATCAACCTGCCATCCAAATGTATCAAATGCCCCAAATGCATAAGCACCTGTAATAATTCCCACATTTGTGAATGTAGGTCCTGAGGATCTATCAAAAACATATACAAGACCACTTGATCCTGGGTTGCCAGGATACTCATCATATGGAGCTCCGACAATAATTTTTGTTCCATCCCCACTTATAGCAACAGAATATCCAAAATTATCATCAGCATTTGACGCATACAATCCAGTTAAAATTCCAACTTGACTATATCCAATTCCAACTTTGTCAAATAGATAAACTAATCCAGATGAAGATCCTGAGTTTGGATCCTCATCATATGGTGAACCAACAACTATAAAATTCCCATCATCACTTGTCGATACTGAAAAACCAAATCGATCATTAAATGTCGATAATGAACCAGTAAATATTCCTACTTCGTTGGTAATATTTTTAACAACCAAAGAACTAAATGTTGGTATGCCAGTTACTCCACCAGTTTCTATAGTTAATATCTCACCTTGTCCATACGAACTTCCAAGAGATTTTAATTCAAATTGAGAAATTGTCCCATTATTTGAAACTACTAAATCACATTTAGCATAGCTTCCAATACCTGGAGATGATTCGTTACTATAAATTAAATCGAGATCAAAATAAGAATTTGGACTATCTACTATAAGATCTAAAGAATCATACCTACGAACAATTACTTCAGATAGTGCTGGAGATATATTTTGAATTGTAATTGGTTGATTTATAGTAACTTCATTAGTTTTATAATCAATATCAGTTATTTTAACGTCAGTAATTGCAGCTCCAACAACAGTGATATAATCTGTATAACTATTAATTCCTGCTATTGATCCCAGTTGAATAGACGTATCGGTAGATTCAATCTCTTTTTGCAAATTGGTATTTAAAATTGTTATATAATTTGTAAATCCAGCTCCAACATTAGTAATTTCTGGTTCCAATAAATGTCCATTTGAAATGGTAGATATTCCAATATGAACTGGAGTTTTTCCTCTTGTTATATTTTTAATAGTTCCACCATTAACATAAGTATGTTCAAAAATAGTTTCCCCTACGTATATTGTAAATGTATTCTCATGAGTATATAATACTTCAAATTGATACCCCAAGTTACCTGATGGAAATTCTAATGTAGCTAAGACAAGAGATCCCGATGAACTTAAAATACTAAACGATGGTGGTGGAACAGAAAGTTCATCAACATTAATTGTAAATGCGTTTACATTAGATCCAAAGGAAATTGGTGTTGACAACACAGTAAATACCTTGTCATCTAAAAATGTAGAAGTATTTTTAAATAAAACAAACCCATTTGTTGTTAATGTATTATTAACATCACCATCTGTGGTTATTGTTGTAATTCCCGTAGAATATCTGACTTGATTTGATCCAGATGGAACAAAAGTATGTGGAGAAGTATTTGTTCCGGCAGACCCAACATTAACTACAATTGTTGTCGCAGTGGTTGATGCTATTCCTACAGTAGTATTATATGCTGCATCACCCGATCTTGGATAAAATGTTGTTGTACTATTTCCATCAAGAGTGCAAGTAAATCCAAGTGATTCTGGCTCAATTAAAATTTTTCCTCCTATTGGCAATGAGTGAGATCCAATAGTTAAAGTGGAAATTCCAGATACTGGATCATATGTTGCGTTAGTGACAGTAAATAATTTTCTATTTACTGTTATCGATGATATTCCTATACTTTTATTAAATGTTGGAGAAGGATCACCAGAAGTTCCACCACTATTACACTTATAAACTAACCCTCTTATTTCAACAATTTCTCCTGGTGAAGTGAAAAATTGATCAGAGGTTATTGTAACAATTCCAGTAGTATGAGTATATGTTGCATTCTCTACTGGATATTCTTTTAATACGTTTACATATATATTTGCAATTCCTACTACTGGATTCTTGACTTCTACATATACAATATCATTAACATTGGTCTGATCTATACCAGATTGGAATCTCTTAATAACCGCGGATGTGTTGTTAACATATCCATTAGTAGTTGGAGTATCTAATATGAATAAGTTATTAATTTCATCAACATCAATTATTTCAATATTTTTAGCTACTGTTCCTATGCTTAAATAATATGGAGCTGATGTAGAAGTTGTATCAATTCCAGAAACACTGGCAACTTCAATTATATCTGTTGATATTCCAGAAGCACTAGTTATACTTGTAGATTTAACAAATACAAATCCACTTGAATCATCGACTTCTATCCATGCATCAACTGGATTTGCTATTTGAACATAATATCCAGTTTCACCATATCCAACTGATGTTATTTGATTAAATCCATTATTCTCTATTCTATTTCTTCCGATACTATTTTTAACCAATAATCGACAATCCGATTGTGAATACAAATAATTTAATTTGTTCCTAATACCATTTATGTCTTTTAAATAAAATGTTCCGCCATTTGGACCAAATGATGGAGATGATATTTCCGTTTCAAACGTATAATCGTTTTCTGCTCTGTATCCGGATCCAGTATAACCAATAAAAATTGATTCTATAGTCCCCCCATAAGACACTTTAGCAGTGCCTCCGGCAGCAACTAATGGTTGATATCCTAATCCTGGTTTGGTGCCAACAGAAACGATTATTCCACCTCTTGGAATTGATGCTGTATTAATATCTTCCGGATTTGAAGATGGGGAACCAGTAAATTTAATAGTAGTAATTCCAGCACTTTCAGATAATCCATAATCAATAAAATCCGGAGTTTGGAACACATTGTTAATTAAAACTAATGCATTTCCTGTAGAGAATCCTGCAATATTTTCACCTCTTTCCGTTAATACTGCTTGGGTAGATATTCCCGTGAACTGTTGAGATATATCATCCAATAAGAAATTATAATCATATGGACCAATAGAACTATCTTCAAATCCAGATCTTAAAAATACCCTTGCATCAAATGTAGAAAAAGTTTCTAATCCAACGTAATCTCTATCTTCCGGATCCGTTCTTTCAAAATCTGTGGTTGGACTTTTTTCAAATGGGGGGACGGGGAAATATATGGTATTTTCAGAAATTTGATAATTGCCAGATAATTTTACAACGTCTGATCCAGATTGATGATCAGCTAATTTTGAGCCCAACATGGGTCTTCTGACAATAAAATTATTATTACCTGCAAATTTTACATAATTTATTCTCATTATTTCATTGTCAATTCTAATCAAATCTCCACTAAAAAATGATGTAACACCAGTAACATTTATTAAATCTTCAGCTCCAGATAAATTATTAACTAATTGAGTTTTTATTGTACTATCAATAGTTGGCGATTGTACTACGTTATCAATAGTTACGAATGTTCTTGTATTTTGCTTTTCTCCTATAAATTTATGAAACGTTCCAAATCCTAATCTAGTTAAATCTAAAACATCAGGTATTCTTTTTAAAGCACCTTCTTTTGTGGCAGATAATTTGATAAATCTGTCGTTTAATTTTACGGCATAAACTGTTGAAGGTAAAACTGAAGAAATTCCAATATTTGGAATACTTGTAGATGCAATACCTATAGCATTATTACTACTTGTCAAAAATCCATCATATTCATAAGTCAATTCCTCACCAGTTCTAAAAAAATGATTAGGTAAAAAAATTGTATTATTTGAAAGATCTACATCACTGTCCGAACTACCCAAAAAGAATTTCTCAAAAATAGGTTGGCTTCTATGTCTAAGCTCCGCACTTAGTTGAACGTCAAATCTTCTTCCTACATAATCTCCAGAACCGCTATTAATGATTATTTCTGCCATTTTACTTTTCGATTAGAATCGTCCAATGTTTACTTGAATACCTTGTATTTTAAACTGTGTGAATGGTGATGGTTTAAATAGCAATTTAGTTAAAGATCCCTCTAACCTTGATGAAAAAGTTCCAACCCCAACTGTACCAATTCCACTCGTTTCTGTGGGAGTGGGAACTACCAACTTTCCATATTCCGTAATATATGAATTGGCTTGATTATTAATTAATTGAATTTCTTGTGATACATATTGTTTATTTATTTGTCTTTCAGTAAAACTACTTGAAAAACCTAACATTTCAGTTTCTGCGTTGGCGCTATCATTAATAAACAATGCAAATGGATTGTTTCCTTCAAATTTCCACAAATTGGCACCTCCAGCAAAATTGTTCGCAGTTCCAGAGAGCTCTGCAGCATTTCCAAAAAATGTAAGATTAACTCCAAATCCAGATGTTCCAGATCTATACGCACTATCTGGGGTTTCTATTGAAGTGCCATTTAAATCATGCTGTTCACCAAGAACCCAAGAACTTCCATTCCAATATGAAACTCTAACTGTTGTATTTGGATATGGGGCGATTAAAGCATAATCCGACAAAGTTTCTCCATAAGAATAAGTATTTGAAATATATTCTATTGGAATACCTTGTTTCATATCGGATCCAGATCCATCATCAGTTTCAACAGATATGATTGTCTGCTGATTGAAAGCAGAAACTGCGGTATAATCTGAAACTGACAATGGTTGATCATAAGCTGTGCGAATTCTATCAACTCCAAGTCCAGTAAAATATTTGGTCATTGTCGAATTATTAATAGAAATTGCTGGACTTAAAAGACCTTTATCTAAAATAGGGGATGAATCTGCAGAATCATAATAATATGTTGTCATAATAACTGGACTTGTTGATGTAAAAAATACCCAATCATCATAAGTTGTTGTTGTAAGCACACCAGATTTTCCTGGTTGAATTGTTACTGTTGTGACACCTATTCCAGTAGTGTTTCCAATTCCCATAGTATTACCAAATCCTGTCTGGTTTTGATCATACAAAGTAACAATAACATTATCATTATTTTGATTTGGAAGAGCAAAAATATTAAAATAAGACACTCCAGTTTCTGTTGGTATTCCAACTGAACTTCTATCTGCAATATAATGTCCAAATGTGGTTGATGCATAAGAAACTGGCGATATTCTATGCTGATTTCCTGGTTCAATAAAATGAATAGGTTTGTTTGCAAAATATCTACTTCCCGATGTTATAGAAATAGTCCCTCTCTGTGGGTTAGATCCAGTGGTTAAAAGAACATTTTCAAATCCATCATTTGTGACTTCAATTAGTTTAGTATTTGGATATATTGCCGAATATGTTGCAGTTCCATTTTCAAACGCATACCAATCAGAAATTCCATGATTTTGTGGTCCGGCATCGTATGCAAGAACATTATCAGTTTTTACCCCAACAACGGTAAGGAATACATATGCACATTTATATTGGGTACTATAATTCAATATTTCTGTGAATGATGGTATAGTTGTTCCTATTCCTACCTGTTCAAATGATATCACTTCTCCGGTGTCGAACCCTAAATTATCGGTCAATGAATAATCTGTATTTGCAATGGAAACCGTAACAGCTTTTATATTATAATCATCTTCCAAAGTATTATATGGTGTCATTACTATATCATAAGTTGTTCCGCCTATTCCCATTCGTGCTGAGTATGAAGCTATACCAGAAACAGATCTATCTGGAAAATTATCTTGAGTTTTAGTTATGAGTTCACCATATTCCAAAAGTCTTATGTCATCAGAATCATCATGAATTATTGAAAGTTCATTTATTTCATAGTATGAGGTAGTTGCAGATCCAACCAAAATGAATATCTTACTTGCTCTATATGTGGAAGCTATTCCCACAACAGCAGTTCCAATTCCGGGAAGAACTCCAGAAGTTAAAATTCCAGTTTGATTATAAATTCTACCAACGTCTCCAAGAGCAACATCTTCAAGTTCTTCGGGATCATCACTCATCTCAAATGAAACATAATCTACTATATAATTGTTAAAGTCAAATTTTGTTGGGAAAAATAAAACATTTTGATTTGAACCTATAATTTCAGATTCAAAAGATCCAAGATCAGATGCAGTTTCTAGCCTTCCATACTGACCACAAAAAACATCAGTATCATCATGTACTGTGGTAAGTATTAACATTTGTTTTTCATTAAAGAATCTTCTATCTTGAATATAGAAGAAATGTTTTCTTGCTCTAATTTTTGTAGATGGATTTCTTGATACGATTGAATAAGTAGTTTCTCTTGGAAGTGGGTTGAAATTTTTACTAATATCATCTATACTTAAAACTCTATTATCGATAGATTCAATATAATCTTGAAGTATTCTTGAATTAAAAATTACCTGATTTGATTTTAAAGTATTGTTTGAAAGGAATGATAACTCTCTTGCCAAATCAAAATCATAAGTGCAGTTTACACTTGCAGAAGATATTAAATCGGTAATAGGAGTAACTGCCCCATCATTTTGAGATGTGGAGATTCCTGAGAAATCTTTTTGTCTTGAAATAACTTCTAAATTTGAAAATCTTTTAAATCCTGCGGTATGATTTAATGTTGCTACCGGATCATCCCATTTATTAATAGGTACTTCCGACTTCAATGAGTATGAAAAATATTGATAGTAATCACTATCATGAATTCTTTGAAGATCGAGATTAAGTTTTCCAGTATCTTTAGTCCACCCTTTATTAACAACTGATGTAGAATCTATATTGTAAAATGCATCAAAATTTATTTTTTTAAGTATTATCGCTTTCGTTTTGCTCGATTCTCCAATAATTATATCACCAACATTAAAATCTTCAAATATTCCAACTTTTAAATAATCATTTGCAGAATCCCATTGATCCACAATTCCACGACCAGATAAAATATCACTTTCATTTCTAATAAATTCGTCTTCGGAAAAATTATTTTTTAATAATGTAATAGTGTATTTTGGAAAATATTTAACTGGAACTATTCTTGCAGCTTCAGATAAGAAGTCATCAACTTTATATGAATCACTGTCTTCGGGATTTTCTACATCTGGATCCAAATATCCTTTGAAATCTAAAGTAACGGATGCACCAGCACCACCAATATTTGGATCTCTTCTAATAACTTTATAAAATGCAAATCCATTAGATTGAGAATTGAATCCTTTAGATTCCAATCCTTGAGATTCTGCTATAGTTACAACATCCTCTATGAAAACAAAATCGCCTAACTGGAAAGGAAAATCATATATTGTACTATACTCAGTTTTTAAAAATACTTGTATTGTTGGTAAATTACTAAATTGAATGCTATCTGGGAAATTATATTCACTATCATCAGCATCTTCACTAAGTAAGGCATTATCTATTCCATTAACAACTTCTTGTGGAACAGCATTATTATTTACATCAAGAATTATAATATCTTGCTGATTCAATAGTAATGGTATTGCATTGCTATTATTAATTGGAACTAATCTTGGCTCTATACTTGAAAGATTTTTTGTATTTTGATCTATTGTTACAAAGTTATCGCCAAGATTATATCTTAAAACAACGTCATCAACAATTTTTCCTGTTTTTTTATCTATAACAACAATATTTGGTGCAGTTAAATAATTAATTCCAACACTGTCAATTCTAATTCTATCGATAGAATATAAAGGTTCAACTTTAAATATTGTAGGAAGTTTTGCAATTGGTCTTATAGATAAATCAGAAGAATAGTTAAAACCTATATCTGTTATATCAACACTTTTAATCTTACCTACACTAGTACTATTTCCACCCAAAATTGCACCATTTCCTAAGGTACTGTTTATAATTGTTTCTTTTGGTAACGTATAGAAATATCTTCCTCTATTATTTAAAGATATTTTTGAAATTGGACCAAAGGCATGTATTGAATTTGTTGAATATTCAATGGTACAATTTTCATTAGTATAAGAATCTTGTTCTGGATCTAGTGGTATTTGATATTTAAATACTGCGTCAGAAAATGGAGGTTCATTTGGATTATTATCAATAATACCAAATACTTTATAAACTCCATTATACTTACTTTCTATGCAAGTTATTCTATTATTCTTTGTTTGTTCAGAATCCACTAATATTTCCAATTTTGACGATAAATTATTTTCAAACAATATTGGGGTTAATTTATAAAATAAATTATTTGGAGCATCATCCGAAAGATATAATTTCAATCTAGCATTATTACTAACTCCAATTGAACCTGTTTTTATTACATCAAAATTCTTTGTGTTTCCACTTGAAAAATACTTATAGTTAAAGTTTGCATCAGAGTAAATATCAAAAGTAAATGAACTTGTTCTAACTAAACTATTTCCAGAAGCTATCGACAATGATGGATGACTGAGATCAAAATTTATTGTTTGATTTTTAAATGTTAAAATTTGAGGATTTATTTGATATATTTTTCCGGGTTGAGGATTGGATAAATTTATATAATTTGGAAATTCTAATCTTGTTTCATATAGAGTATCGCAAAGAGAAATCGTATTTCTATCTATTGCAACTACATAATATACTTGATTATCAATCAAACCAGAAATAGCTGGAACATTGTCTCCATTTTGGTTAATAGATCTGTATAAGATTTTATCTCCGGTTGACAATTTGTGTGCTGGTATTACTATACTATCTGTTACAGCATCAACATTGACACTTAAAAATGTCCTTGGATTTAATACCATTAATCTATTTTCATCATTATATTCAACTATGACATTTAATTCATTTTTTGGTTTTAATTTAATATCAATAAAATCATTTTCAAGCAATCCATGTGTAGATCCAACAGAAACAGTTACTATATTTTGAGATACTATTGCATTAAAAACATTTGTTTTGAGAGTTTTTAAAGAATTTTCTGTGTTATTAATTGCCGGGTTAAAGTACAATAAAGGATCCGAATTGTCTAAAAGGTTTACTACATTTCCAGTAGTTCCAAATCCAACTCTAGTAGTAGATAATCCTATTAAATCTTTGCTTATCTTTACGGAATAAACAATACTATCCTGAAGAAGTATGTTTGCAGGATTTCCAACTTTGTTATATGCTAATAATCCTTTAAAATATAAAGGTTGATTAGTTTCAAAGTTATGATTTGGGAGATATATTGATCTTATTGGTATAGTAATTGATGATATACCACTGCCAGTATAAACTACACTGGTTATTCCTGAAGAAATATTAGTACCAAACCCTACAGAATTTTTAGAATTGAAATAATATTCATAATTTGTTCTAGAATTGTAACTTGTTTTTATTCCTAAATCAGATTCAAATTTTCTTGGGAGTTCTTGTAATATTGTTCCACTATAAACAGTAGATAAACCACTATTTGCATTTACCGACCTTTCAATTCTAATTATAGATTTTTGTGTATCTATATTTAATATTCTTATAGTTTCATAACCATTTTCTTCATCAGTAAATTTATAGATATCGTTTTCTCTAACATCTGGGTATTTAATATTTCCAGATACTTGAATATATGTTGAAAGTCCAGTTTGAGCAACAGTATTTAAAGTACTAGTTAATACTAAATTGTTAGATTTTACTTTAATTTTTTGGAACGATATTCTTTCTACTGGAGTAGTGATAGAAACAACGTCACCATCACTGTAGTTATGTGGAGTACTGGTAAATCCAATAAATCCGGATTTATTGGAATTTTTTTCAAATTCAACATTTGAAAAAGATGACCTTGCAACGCCAATGTTAGTGACTTCCTTTCCTTTGATATGTGAAATAGATGCAGTTGCATCTTGCCCAATAACATCAGAATTCTTAAACAATATTGTATCGTTTACTTTGTAATCCTCACCACCTACAACAATATCAACAAATTCAATTTCACCGTAATTTGCATATTTGATTTTACTAATCGGCTCTTTTATTTTATTTGATTGATTCAGATATCTATAAGATGAATCGATATTGTTTAAAAGATATGGACTTGTATTTTTATACCAAGATGTTTTATTAATATCTACAGTATCTTGATTGATTTTTTGATCAAAGTTAAACTCTATAGGTAAAGATTCATAAAAATCTCCAATCACATAAGGAAACTGTGGTATAAATGTTTGAGCAGGTTCTTTTCTGATTGATGGATTTACAGTGCAAAAATATGCATACACTCCATTTGGATATTCTGGTGTTTTACAATACCTTCCATTATGAATGTCCAGATATTCACTACCTTCACTTGTAAAATCTATATACTCATAATCTTCTACAAAAAATCCAAGTGGAAACAACAGCTCTGATGGTCCGTCTGTTCTTTGAGAAATTAATTTATAAGAAGATTGCATTGGAACAATAGTTCCTGATAATCCATTTTTATATCCATAAGGACCATAAATTGGATTTCCGTCATATGCCCATCCAACTATTGGAGAGTGTTTTGCCTCGTTTCCTACTCTGTCTGATTCTATGTCAGGATAATATAAAGAATTTTCTTCAGAATGGAATAAAAGTCGTAGTGTATTTGAAAGGTAGATATGCGTATACTGAAGATCATCCGTTCCAAGATCAGAAAAAACAAATCCCTCATCATTTGTTAATCTTGAATTTAATTCATATCGTTTTAATAGATTTATATTCCAAGATTTTATTTTTACCGATGTTCTAAGTCCTTCACCTCTATCAATGATGTCAATTATTGTGCTTGATCTATCATATCCGTTACCTCCATATAAAACATTAATTCTTATCAATTTTCCATCTTCAATCTCCGGTACTAAAACAGCTCCATTTCCAAATCCCCTAACAATTACATCTGGAGTACTGTAGTAATTTTTTCCCGAATTTAAAACCAATACTTCTTTGATGGATCCATCTGTAATTAATGGTATTGCTTGGGCATTTATTCCCTTTACCACTTCAACTGATGGTTGTTTAACATAATTTACAATATCTGATGAACCATAATTATTTCCAGATTCGGAGATAAAAATAGAACTTATTTCACCTCTAAAAATTGGATTTACTTTTGCGTTTAAATCTTGACCCGCAGAGGTTGACACTCCAATAAATCCTTTTATTTCAACATTAATTGGCTCATAATTAAAATAATGAGTTCCAGATCCTTGACTTGTTATATTGACATATTGCTTTGTCAAAAAATAAAAATCATTAGTTTTATCCGATCCAGTAAAAGTTTCAGATAGTTTAATATTATTGTTATCTATTTTAGTAACATAATATGAAGTATTCTCTTGTAACCCACCAATCAAAGAACCAGTACTAAAATGAACTAGTAGTTCACCATCAGAATATCCATGATTGGGAATATTAATTATATTGGAGATTACATTTACATTTTCTGGTAAAGTAGATACTTTTCTATTTTTATATCCAGAACCGGGATTGACAATGGAGATATATCCTATTTTTGATTTATTTTTTGATGACTTTAAATAATGTCTACCAGATGAATATCCATCAATACCTACTGTGTTAATTCCAGAAATAGCATCAGTTTTTGATTTATATAATTTAACTGATGAAGAATTTTCAACAGAGATGATATATCTACTTCCATTTTCAAGACCTGGAACTGAACTTGTTGAAGAACTGAAATATACAATTTCCTCATAATTTTCAAAATTATGATAAGTAGAAAATCCAATAATATTATTTTGTGTATCTAGTATTCCATTATTTGAAGATGCTGGAAATTCAATTTGATAAGAAAAACTTTCCATAACTGGTTCAGCTATGGCATCAAATCCATTGCCACCAGTTATGTAAATTTGCGGTTTCCCGATATAATTAAATCCTGGATAGATTATATCCATTCGTTCCAGTGATCCAGTTACGGAAGGAAATGCTACACAACCTACACCAAGGTCCCCAATGGTTACAGATTTATCACCTACTCTTACCTCAGATCCTCCTACACCACCAACAGAAAGTTGAGTTCCTCCTACACCACCAACAGTAGCAACTAATCCATTAATTCTTAAAACAGATCCACCAATTTGATTAATATAAAGATTTTTTTCTCCAAGATTAAGAGTTTTTCCTTCTACAATTATCAATTCTCCACCTTGACCATCGTATGTTATAACATCTCCTCCAACAGCACCAAATTTAATAGGTACTGAGTTTGAAAAATTAAATATTGGCGTTGATTTGTTGGCATTATATCTTACTTGAGTGCCAGCAGTATCTAAAACATTTAATTCTGGAGGATTAATTACATCATATCCAAATCCAGGTGATGTAACTTCTATTGATTGAATATCTCCAAAAAATATTGAACTTCTTGATTTATAATTTAATATCTCAACTCCATTTTTAAATATTCCAATTTTTCCATAATTAGTTTTAATTTTTTCTTGACCTTTAGTTGGACTTGATATTTTTTTAATTAGTTTTTTTGGCCCAATATCACTTGGTAAAAGATAGTTTGGACTATTTACATCTACATTACTATACTCAAAGAATTGTATAGTGCATCTACACTCCCTAAATTCTGGCACATTGAATGGGGGTATAAGATCTAAAGTTTCATACCTTTCATTTAATATTAATGATGTACTTCTTGCAAGTTTAAATCCATAAAGATCTCCTTCTATTCTAAAATCTTTTATAAAATAAATTCCATCGGGAATTGGACTTTTATCATTTTCCAATGATCTAAAAATTATTTGATCTCCCGTGTAAAACCCATGCTTTAATGCATTATCAATTCCGTTATTACTTTCTCTAAAGCAAGTTATATAAGAGTAATCTATAGTCCCATCAGTAAATTGTTTGTCAGATAATGAGTTCACACTTCCATCGGAAGTTATTTTTCCAAACAAAAATAAACCAGAAATTGATCCATCTTTAATATCCAACTCTACGGGAATTCCAGTTTCATCAGTATATGATGGCAATGAAGAAGACATTATGTATAGATTATCTTCTTTATCTAAGTAGGTATTTTGAATGTTACTTGAATAATTTTCAAGATTTGGTTTATTTAATAAATTGACTTTTGTTATTTGCTTATTTAAAATATAATTTTTGACTAAAATTGTTAACGAAATATCAGTAACAATATTTCCATTATCTTGAATAAATTGTACGTTTAATTTTTTATTTGATATTATTTTTGTAGCATAACATTTTAAATTTGGAGCTTCATCGAAATAAAAGAAATCGGATCTATGGAAATTATGCTGATCGTATAATTCTAATTCAAATATCCCACTTATACTATCTTTTAAAATAACATCTTTTATTCTATAAGAAACTGGAATATTATATACCCAGTCGTTATCCTTTTTACGAGTAGATAATTTTCCTAAAGATTGTATTCTAATTTTATTTCCCTTTTCAAACAAATAGGTATCTTCATTTTGAATAAAATTCGATAAAACTCCCGTTATTCTAACTTTTATTTTTTTATCTAAATTTTTACTAGAAAATCCAAAAGCATAAGAATCATTATGAACAATACTACCCTCAAAAATTTCATTGTTAATAACATCAGTAATTGAATCTAAAGTTTTGCACCCATAGAATTGAGTATTGGATTTTGATTCATAAGAAATAGAAAATGTCAATGGACCACTTAAAGATTTTGTTGTTATTTCCAATATTCCCGAAGGAGGAAAACTAACAGTAGAATCGACATTTATTACGGTAGATCCGGGTTCAATTTTTTCAGTTACTATAGTTTTGGGGTGAATTGAAAATTGACTGAATAGTGTGCCTCTATAATTAATATCCCTTTCATATCCATCGTCAATACTTATTACATAATAACTAGTATAATCTCTTTCTATTCTTTCAACAAACGATACAGTTCCCCTTGCAGCAGGTATAAAAGGTGTTTGCTCTTGATATAATGTTTGATTTTTTAATTCTTCAGGATTGCCTTCCAATACTTCCACAACCAAATTTCTCAAAACACTATAAGAAGCATTAGATGGAGAAATTAAAAAGTCACTTGGCCTAATAACTGAAACTTTCTTATCGTATAAGGCAGAAAACAAAATTTTAAATGATGTTTCAGTTCCTTTAGATGAATAAAAATCTTTTCCTTGCTTAATGAACAATGATTCATTTAATTTGGGATCTAATTCTCTATTTTCAAATCCCGGAAGAATTTGATATTTTATCTTCTTTAAAAATTCTTTAAAGAAGATAGAATTTAGATTTAATACCTCAGTATCAATTGAATGAAACGTTGCAGAAGTTTTTTCAAACGTTAATTGATCTTCATTATCAACCAAAGAGGTGATGCCACTAAATCCCCTAACACAACCAAGAAGTTTTAATCCCTTTACATCATTACCTTTTATTTTAAGATCTATTGTATTTTTATCAATACTCTTATATAAAATTATTTCGTCATCAATTTTAAGCAGTCCATATGAAATCGGTAGTGATCTTCTATCGTTATTTTCAGAATAAATTATTATTTCATTGGAAACATCAGATATATTTTTATTAGATGAATTTCCTAAAACTACATGTGATATTTTTTTAATAAGTCCTTGATTTCTATCTCCATTAAATCTAATGCCCAAGTCAATAGAAATACCGACATCAAATCCCCTTCCAATAACTGTTAATATTATTTGATTTAAATCAGATGGATCATATAAATCTATTTTTTGACCAACTGGAATAAACAACTCATCTTTATCAGATACAAAAATATCCGTATCATCTGTTTCATATTCAGTAACTGCTTCAGTAATAAAATCTTTGACTTTTAATGGATTATAATTTTTAAGTTTATATCTTTTTTCGGTATTTTTTAATTCAAATACAGTCCCATCTTCAGATATATTTGTTATTGTAAAATATTTTCCATCAATTTCAGAATCATTTGTATTATCAATTAATACTACATCATCATTAATGTAGGTGTCATTTTCAACTGTGGTAATTTTTATATTACTAGTAATATTTTCTTTTATTATTTTTGTTATATTAATTTGTGGATTATATAAGTAATATAAATCATTTACTTGATTTAAAACATCTATTTTGATGTAGTTGCTTATATTTCTTAATATGTCAACGCTGCCAAAATTAATTTCTGTTGAATTATAGTATTCTTTTAAAAACTCACCAAGTAATGGAAATTCTACTCTAATAAATTCTGGAAGTTGGTATTCAACTATAGAACTTATTTTTATTGTGGAGTTTTTCATATTATCTTCTTACTAATAAATCTCGGTCTGAATAACTTGATGATGCTTTAAATATACTTCCAGATGTATCATTTCCAGAAACTATGGAATCTTGAACAGCATTGATTAAAGAATTTGACACATCCAATTGCAAGTATAAATCTTGTAATGCAATAATATCATTTGATCTTGGCCTTAATGATAATTCTATGATGTTTTCATTTCCAAAAACTTTATCTGTTTGAATAATATTTATCGGATATAAAAGAATCTCTCCTTTATTGTAATCTATTTCTCCCGCATTCTTCCTTACTATTAAAGGTTTATTTTCTTCGGTTAATTTAAATACAACTAATTTTCCTGTTCTTAAATCCGAATTTGGAATATCACTTATATAAACAGTATCGGATACTCCAGAAATCTTAAATCCACTAGATTTTAAATTATATCCTGACTCACATTCAATAAAAAAACTATTTCCGTAACAAATTTCATAACCAGCAAATTGATTCAATGCTGCTCTCAAATCTCTTCGGATTTCAATTTTTGTAATATTGGAAGTAATAGATTCATTAGTTTTATCAATAATATTTAAAAATTTACTATATTTAAATCTTGCCCCATACGAATTTAATTCTGGAGATTTAGAATACTTTAATACATTTTTGCTAATAGAATCAATAAGTTTAGAAGCACTTTCTATTTTATTCGTATTATAGTAAGCAATTGTTGAAAATTCAACATAAAGATATTTCAAATCTAATATTTCTGGTACAATTCCTGCAACTGTGTATTTTCTTAATGAAGATTTGAGATTGTCTTTAACAAAATTTGGAACAAACTGTCCATTTATTGGTTTAATAGTAATAAAAACCCTTCCATATTGGGGTGGATTTAAAACTTCTCCACCAAAAACAGATACAGATTCTGCCTCTGGATACAATTTGGGTATTAACGCTTCATAGTCCGATGCCGTGACTGCTCTGTATTGAGATGCGTATATTCTGGGAGCATAATTTCTAATTGAATTTACGCTTTCAATTTGCTTACCACCTCTTGATGGTGTATTTGTAATAACTATCGATACACCGCTAGTGACTATTGCATCATTATTGGTAAATAACCTTCCACTATATCTAAAATCATTAACTCCGTTTGAAGTTTCACCATTGGAAATTATATAAGATACTTCTATAAAATTATTATTTTCTAATTTTTCTCCAAAAATTCCATCTCCAAAAATTAACTCATATCTTTCATCGGACACTTCTTGTATAAAAAATACCTTTGAGTTTGAGTTTACCTCAAATATACTATCCGATAGATTAAACTTTCTACCAAATGATCTATTCTTTTCGTCTCTAACATTAACTCTAATCGTAGAAACGTCAATTCCGGCATTACCTAGAATAAATCTCTGCCCAGGAATTCTTGCATCTACAACAAAGTTCTCTGTTACGAAAGTCCCTTCTACAACTTCTATATTTTTAAATTGTGCAACATCATTAATTACAGGAACCGTAATATCATCTAGGACAGAAAACACACCACCAGAAGATCCTGTTTGTCCCCTACTTGACCCAGATACGGCAATGCCCCTCTTCAAGGTCAATGTAATTGGTCTAGGTCCAGCAAAATTTTCAGTATCAACTTCAAATGTTACGTTTGCTCTTGATGAAGTTTTTGATCTTGGTACGTATCCAATGTTTCTTGCCAATGCAACAACATTCTCTCTCAGTGTTGCACTGTCTATAAAAACCTCATTTGCAATCATGTTTGCATTGAATGAGGTTATATAAGTATTGTAAGCTAAGACATCAACAACATTCGATAAGGTAGATCCCTCAAAATCATAATCCGTAAATTCACTATTAGATCTTAAATAATCTTTAAGTGTTGTCTTGATTTGATTAAAATCAAGATTAGAAAAATTAACTAATCCCATTTATCGAATTGGTTGAAGGGCAAAATTTAGCTCTTGTGGCGGGACATCTATGCCTACAATTTTATAAGTTATTGTGACATTAAATTCTTGGTTGTCAAAATTTGCATCTACAATGACCTTATTTAATTTCACTCTTGGTTCATACAATGTAATTGTAGTAGATATTTGGTCTTTTATGTCCGATGCTGTTAAACTGTCAAAATTTTCAAATAAAGACCTTGTAATCTCAGATCCCAATCCAGGAGAAAATGGTCTCTCTCCTGGATATGTGGATATTAAATTACGAATAGAACGCGCAATAGCAACCTCATTTTTAATAGAAAGAAGATCTCTATTAATAGGATTTGCCCTAAATGTAAGGCTAACATCCTTAAAAGATTTACTTGAGCGTTCTACTGGCATTTAAATTTAATTAACCTTTGGTTATTTATTCAACTTTTATATAAATTATCCGAAAATAGGTTCAGTTCCGTACTCCCAATCATCATAATCATCATCATTACGAATTTTTTCGTGAATTTCGTTCTGAGTTTTGAATTTATTCAAATTTTTTCTATTTTTTTCATGATCAACCTCTCTTAGAAGTTGATTTTCTTGATAATCAGTGATTAATTTTGTGGTTCCCCACATTTCTCTCATGTAATTTTGATCTCGATCCGATTGTTTGCCCATTTTTGCTCCTGATTGACTAAATCAGAACTTTTTAAGGGGTTTCTATCCCTTTATCGAGCAAATTTATGTCCTCTTCCAAGATTTCCTTCAAATAATCGTTGGACCAGTAGTTGTAGTAGTTGGTTTTTGCCAAAATTTCACGAAATTTTCTTAATTTTTCTCTTGGTTGAGCTAAAATAAGGTTATACTTGCCATTATTTGATTGAATACCATTAATATAGGTGTCATAGGAAGCACAATCTTCAAAAAACTTCCATTCTGAATACCTCTTATTATATATTTCTACCCACTTTTGCACTTCATCAAGGTTAAACTCATTTTCTACAACATAAATGAGTACTTCATAACCTTCAATTGGTATAATCTCACATGCTTTACACTCAATAATATCATATTTTGATTTTTTTGCAAAGGGACAAATAGCAAATCCCCCAAGATCTGGTCTTAATTCAGAAACATGCTGAATCCATTGTAAAATATCGTTTCTTATAGTCATAGAGAGACATTGGGGTATAGAGATATTTAATAGAGAGTAACGCGTAGCGGTGCTTTATATTCATAAGAATTCATAAAGACACAAAAAAACAGGGGTTGCCCCCTGTAACTTTGTAATTATTTTCCTTGTCCCCTATATTTTTTTCTTGCCCTATTTCTACTTGTTGCAGCATACTTGGTATTTTTCCCTGCACCCTGTAGAGTTTTCTTGGGTATAGATTCCAAGAACACTGTTCCGATTAGTGATTTTTTAACAGCAGCCATTAGTCAATTGCCTCCAATTCAAGAAATTCTGGATCAAACTCTCCCTCATTATAAAACTTTTCTGCCAGTTCGTCAAGGACTTCTGTAGATTGTTCATAGGAAAGGTCTTTGTGAATGATTCGACCCTTATACAGAATATTAAACTTTCTCATAAGATATCAGATAACTCGGGTTTTCTCATGTCCAACACGAATACGTGGATCACACCAGATTTCAAAACCAATGTCCTTTGCGTCGAGACAGAATGAAACATCTTCTCCGCACATATCTTGTACTGCACCGGATTCAAATACTTGCATCTTAGGAGCAAACCAAGGATACTTCATTTCTGGATGTTCAAATACACCATTCTTAATCATCACCCAACCAAACCCAGTATAATCAACAGTGAATGGTTTCTTACGCTTACTGATGCCATCAACCATCTCATGATTCATCACACCTCCGTTATTGCGGAAGTCATCTTCATCCAACCAATGAGCAACAGAAGTGGTTCTTCCATCTTCTGTGCAATACCAACCAGCTGCAATGGGGTGATCCTTCTCAGGATTCACTTTTAATGATTTGGAGAATACGTTTCCATTTTGATCGAGTTTTTCTTCAAAAACTACAACCTCATTTCCATCTTCATCAGTTTCATAAACAACTGCATCATCGGGAAATGAAAGGTCACAGAGTTGCCAGAATTTCTCAGTGTTGAATACAATGTCACTATCGATCCAAAGTTGGTAATCATAAGGAAGTCGTCCATCCCAGGGAATCTGATCAGGTCCTCGGAGAACATTCGCACCTAAACACTTACAACGTGCAAAATTAACCATCGATGAGTAATCTTGAGAGATCTGAATACTCATGCCATTTTGCACAAGATCAAATGACAGTTGCACAAAAGATTTGAGAAATTGGAACGAGCATCCTCTGCCGGGCAAGCAGAAAACAATCGTCTTCCCTCTCATGCGCTCTTTGATTCTGTCATAATTCCATTCTGGTCCATTATCAACCTGTGGGGGTTTTGCCTTTACCGTAAATCCTTTTGCCATAATAGTATCAATGTTCAGTTATAATTTTAAAGTATTTTGATATAACAGTCAAGTCAATGAGAAGATTCTAATACTATTTTCTTATTGACTACGAGTTCCTCATAAGACAAATCAGCGACTTCATAATTACCCCCCAGCAATTCTGTGAGGTACTTTAATGTATCCCAATTTTTTTGAAATTCTTCTTCGGGCAAACTATGATATACACACTTACCTTTTAAGTAGATATGATAGATCTTCGTTTCACTCATGAATCTTATTCGGTCTCTCACTGGGTTATTTATGAGGGGGGTCTGGGGGAATTTTTTACCCTCGGAAATTTTTTTATGACCTCGGAAATTTTTTTATGAGATTGATATATATCGACCCATTTTGAAGATTTGTAGGTTAGAAGGACCCATTAATTTTAGCTACGGGGATCGGGGGCATCGGCACCGACCGATAAGGACTGCTAATCAATCACGAAGGACCGATAAGGACTGCTGATCGATCACGAATGCTTATCAGTGCTCCGGCATACCCATAAGAACTGCTGATGTATCACAAAGGGGGCAATGTGTGCCCCCTAAGTATACCTAACTCACACCTCGGTTTCGATAGCAACGAGGTTGCCATTTGCCCGTGCTTGTGCAATCAAACGACCGAGGGAGATACCCTTACAATCAGTGTAAGAGATGATCTCAGTGAGATCAGCACAGAACTCAGGATTGCTATTGAAACCGTAGGCACGTTCGGTGTTGCTTTGGAAGATCACCTCAACATAACCTTCCTGCTCAATGTGCAGGTTGTGGATTGCACTCGACTCCTCACGGGTGAAGGTGCGGTAGACGGGGGACAGGGTGCTCATGGTGCGTTGTGCGGTTGACTTGTTAATTGTAGCATGGATCGGGGGCAGTGGTGCCCCCATAAGGGTCAGGGTTCCAGGATGATCTGAGAGAAAGAACCCTTGCCGTGGGTTGCCTCGCACCATGCCTCGGCAGCAGCCTCCATTTCTTCGATCCACTCATCCTCAGTGCCGATGGCAAGGGTCTCAGCACTCACCTGGAGATCGACGTTTGCAACCCCGTTGGGGATCCAGTGACGGGCATCGGTGGGGAGGAAGAACTCGACGCAGACGTTGACGGTGGTGGTTTCCATGGGGTGTTCCCTTGGTTGACTTGTTAATTGTAGCATCCTGGAAGGGGGGATCGTGGATGATCCCCCGTTTGTTCGCAAATCAGAACATGGTGGCAACGATGCGGTCACGTTTGCGGATGCGGTTGCCCCAGATGAACCAGAGGTCCCGTTTGCCGGTCTTCTGGTTGCGGGTGGAACCCAGGATGCCCTGGTTCTCCATTTGCACCAGCACGGCATGGATCGTGCCTTTGTGCTCACGGGGGTTCAGACCCATGGCACGGGTGAGGTCGGAGAGGGTTTTGGGACCCTGCTGGATCAGGATGCCACGGGTGAAGACCCGCACGGGCAGGGTCAGGACGGGGGTGAGGTCGAAGGTCATGGGGTTGGTTCCCTTGGTTGACTTGTTCAGTATAGGGCATGGGGAGGGGGCACTGCTGCCCCCCGTGTGCAACTTAACGGACTGTCACACTCCCAGTGCTGCCCGCAGTTCCTTCTTGACT